>Ga0207691_10000982_pt1 | contig 28360 bp, 25 predicted proteins | sample KBSM13metaG_FD_184327 | JGI IMG/M metagenome (GOLD analysis project Ga0207691, IMG submission 184327) | Miscanthus rhizosphere microbial communities from Kellogg Biological Station, Michigan, USA - KBS M1-3 metaG (SPAdes) (version 2) | ecosystem: Host-associated > Plants > Roots > Rhizosphere >...
ACGAGATGTGGGACGGCGAGGCTGCAACGAATCGGGTGTTCGAGTGGGCCACGAAGGAAGATGGGTCCCTCGATCAGGAGAAGCTCCGTCAGGCGTTCTTCTTCATCGACACTGAGATGGATCTCAACACCCGACAGGCGTACAAACTCCCGTACACCGACGTGAGCGACGGCGGTTTGCACATCGTCCCCCGTGGGATGTCCGCCGTGTCGGGGGGTCACGGTCTCGAGAAGATGCTGGGCGCATCTAAGGCCGAGAAGGAAGCCATCAAGCGGAAGATCTGCTCGATCTACAAGAGGATCGTTCAGAAGTACGACGATTGGCCCGACTGCCCGTACAGCCCCGACGGCACCCGCCCCGAGCGCCGTGAACGCCGCAACGACAAGGATGTGGACAGCGTGGATTTCAAGGACTACTCGCCCGAGCAGCGGGACAAGATGGCGAAGAACGGTGAGGCGCTGCCTGACGGGTCCTTCCCGATCCACGACTGCGCTGACCTGAAGAACGCGATCTCCGCGTTCGGCCGCGCCTCGGACAAGCCGAAGGCGAAGGCGCACATCAAGAAGCGGGCGAAGGCCCTCTCCTGCGACATCGACCTTCCGGAGGACTGGAGCCTGGAAGAGGATGACCTGGGGAAGAAGACCGCAGGCATCATCGGCACCGGCACCCTCTCCAAGTCCGAGGACCCTCGCACTCAGGCGCTGGTGGCCCGCGTCCAGGAACTTCTTCGCGAGGGTGCAGTGGCAGTGTCCATCAAGCACGACCTCCACCCCGAGGTCGCCGAGAGGTTGGCCGCGCTGGAGCCGGGGCCGGACGATGACGACGAGACCGCGATGAAGAAGATGGAGGAGGCGAACGAGATCTTCTTGAACGCCGACATCCGTCCGCGTCACGTCGCCATCGTCGACACGGCTGCATTTTCCAACGCTCGCCTCGCTCTGGACGATGACGGCTACGGCGTGTCCGGCCCGGTGACGTTCGAGGGGATCTACACCGGAGACGTCCGCACGCTGAAGTACGGGTCCCTCCAGTGGGACAACGAACTGCTCCCGATCCCGATCATCTGGGACCCGGAGAACAACGACCACGACGGCGTGGTGGTCGGCTCCATCAGCGACCTCGAGCGTGTCGACGGCATGGAGACTGCCGTCCGACCCGAGGCGCTCACCGGGGAGGACGTCGAGGCTGTCACTGCTGCCGCTGGCTCCGCCGCCCTCCCCGCTGGGTACTTCGCCGACTTCAAGCCGACGAAGATGGTGCCGCTCACCGTGGGCGACGAGGACTCCAACGGCCTCCGTCGCGTGTACGGCATCGCCGCACCGAAGGGCGTGTGTCACCGGAGTGACATGGGCGCGTGCTTCCAGTACCCCGGCGACGTGGACCGTCAGCACAAGGGCTTCCACACGGGGCAGGAACTCACCCTGTCCGATGGATCCCGCATCCGGGTGGGCGCGCTCACCATCGGCGGGAAGCACGTCGACGCCAACCTCGCCCGGCAGGGCGTGGACTTCCGTGAGGTGAACCGGCACCGCGACGACGCGAACACCATCTTCGCGATGGTCCGTGCGTGGGATACCCCCTTCGGTCTCGCGGTCAGCGGTGTCGTCATGCCCAGCGTGGATCAGGACACTCTGTTCCGTGCCGCCGCGTCCAGCCCGAGTGTGGAACTGTGGCCTGCCGGTCGTGGCCGCACGCTGGTCGGCATCCACCTTGTCCCCACTCCCGCGTGGCCCGTCGCGGCCAGCGCGGGCGGCGACTCCCTGACCGTGACCCAGCAGGAGCACATCCACGTCATCAACCCGGAGGGCGGCTTCTGCGAAGAGTGCGGCGAAGGCTTCGAGAATCCCTTCCCGCCGAAGAAGCCGGAGGGCGAGCCGGAGGAGAAGGCGCCGAGTCTGGACGAGGTCATGGCGAGCCTGAAGCGGATCGAGAAGGCCGTTGCGCTGATGGCCGAAGAGATCATGACCGACGTCCCACTTCCAGAAGATTCTCCCAAGGAGTAGCGCAATACCCGATAGGGGGCTACCCTTCGGGCAATCGGCTCTGTGTAGAGCCTCATAGCGGTGGCACCGCGTCCCTGTTCACACCAGACGCGAAAGAAGTCCACCATGGATCTCCAGCAGGCTCTCAGCATCCTGGGTCGGGTTGGCGCGGGAGAGACTCTCTCGCTGTCAGAGCTGACACAGGCACGCGACGTCATCGCTCGCCAACTCCACTCCCTCCGAGGAGCGGCCTCCCCCGACCTCGACGCACTGACCACCCTCCGCGAGTCCTACTTCGCCGCCGACGCCGCCGTCAAGGCCGTCGCCGAGCAGGAGCAGGCCGCGGCGAACGACGTGGACGCCGCGCTGTCCGACATCCCCAACCCGGACGAGGAGGCAGCCGAGAAGGACCCCGAGGACGACGAGGACGAAGACCCGGAGAAGGACCCCAAGGAGGACGAGGAGGACGACGAGAAGTCCCTCTCCTCCAAGCCGAAGAAGGGCAAGATGCTCTCCGTCCAGGAGGCAGTCGCCCGGCTCGGCCTCAGCGGCACCCCCGGCATCCAGGTCAACGAGCGGCCCGCGGACCTCTCCATCACCAAGACCAGCGTGATCCTGAACGGCGACCGGGTCGCGGACCCCACGATGTTCATGCTGGCCGAGGCCTTCCGTGACTCCTCGGGTCGCAGCCTCAAGACCGGCAAGGAGCGGGTCGCCCGCTTCGAGACCTCGTTCGCCGAGGACCGCACGCTGACCGGCAAGATCAACGCCGACACCCGGCTGCTCGACTCGTTCGTCAGCCCGGAGGCCGTGGTCGCGTCGGGTGGCTGCTGCTCCCTCCCGCAGCCGATCTACACGAACCCGGTGCAGGGCAGCACGGCTCGCCCCATCCGGGACGCCCTGCCGACGCTGGGCGCGACGCGAGGCAAGTTCACGTTCTTCAACGCCATCTGCCTCCCGGTGGACGGCTTCGGCGTGTGGACCTGTGAGGACGACGAGCTCGTCGACGAGGCGGACCCGGACACCTGGAAGGTGTGCGCCGAGGTCGACTGTGACGACACCGATGAGGTTGGCGTCGACGCGGTCTACTCCTGTGTCGTCGTCGGGAACTACCAGACCCGGTTCGCCCCCGAGCAGTGGCAGGGCTACCTCGCCGCTCTGGCGATCCAGAACGCCCGGCGCGGTGAGGTCCTGCTCTTCGAGAAGATGCGTGACGCGGTCCTGTCGACCTACACGGTCCCGGCCCTCGGCTCCGTCTTCGCCAACGTGGTGAACGGTGTCGGCACCGCCGCCGCCGCGCTCCGCTCAGACCAGCGCCTCGGCGACATCCAGTTGGACTACTTCGTGGGCGAGTCGCTGCTCACGGCGGTCCGGCTCGACCTGATCAACCGTCGGGTCTTCTCCTCGGCGGTCGACGACCCCAACATCGCGGCGAGCCTGCTCTCCACGGCGTTCTCCAACGAGGGCATCAACGTCCACTACTCGCAGGACCTGGACCCCGTGTCCTTCGGCTCCGGCGGCGACGACCCGGAGTTCCCGCTCACCCTCGGCTCGGTGCTGGCCCCCAACGGGTTCTTCACCTTCCTCGACGGTGGCACGCTGGACCTCGGCACCGAGATCCGGGACCACAACCTCAACCGGCAGAACAAGGTCGCAGCGTTCGCCGAGTCCTACGAGGGTATCCTGGCCCGTGGGTGCAACGCCCTCGGCCTGGACATCCCGGTCGAGATCTGCGACAACGTCGCCTGCCCGTCCTGATCGCCGGCTCGAGAACTAGGAAGGGGAGGCCCTGATGTCTCAAGGTCTCATGGAGGGCGTGGAGGTCGAGGTTGACACCCGATCCGGTGGCATCCTCGACTCCGCGCTCCCTGCCCCGCAGGGCTGGAGGCAGGGCCTCTCCATCCCGTTCTACGGATGCGGCGAGCCGGTGCTCGTGGACCGGTGCGTCGCCGCTGATGACACCGCTCCTCTGAACAAGCCTGCCGTCGGGGAGTTCCTGCCGTTCGGCATCACCCAGAGCGCGGCGTGCAGCAGCCTGTCCAGGCTCGACCAGAAGAAGCACGCGACGGGGCGGCTCGACTCGACGACCGAATGGGCCGTCGCCCGTCAACTGGCAACGGACGGTCTCGGCCTCGGCACTCCGTCCTTTGAGGACGGGACCAGCCTTGGCACCGTGGCTGACGGGAACTTCGCTCTGGCTGTGGGAACACTGGAGCAGGGCGCGGCGGACGCTGGCTTCGGCACTCAGTGGTGGCTCCACGCTCCGGTCAAGGCGGCGGCGTTCCTAGCCGAAGCCCAACTCCTGTGCGAGAAGTACTCCCCGACCGGCGCTCCGTGGGTCATCAGCGTCGGCTATCCGGTACAGAACGACACCACCATCCGGCTCTGGGCCACTGGCTCAGTGTGGGCGGGGGTGGACGAGGCATTCGTCCTCAACGACCTGGACCGTCGTAGCAACACGGACGAAGCCTTCGCCAATCGCAGCGCCATCGTTGCGTTCGATCCCTGTATCAATCTCTACATCGATGTCACTGTTCCGGCCAGCCCCTGAAATCGGAAGCGAGAAACGCAATGGGAAACTGCACAACGCCCGATCTGGGGCGCATCAAGAAGGTCGGACTCTTCCTGGCCGACGAATGCCTCACTCCGCTCTACGGAGCCGACATGGGGTACCTCGACGACTGTCCCGCAGCCTTCGAGACCAGCGACAACGTGGACGACGGCGAGGAGTTCACTCGCCGCTGCGCTGACGGCTCGATCAAGCGGTACATCCCGGGCGTGAAGAGCCTCCAGTCCATCGAGGTGAACGTCGACCTCCACTGGCTCGACCCCGAGTGGATCTCGAACGCGGGCGGTGCCACGGCGATCGAGCACAACAGCGAGGTCATCGGCTGGGCGGACGGCAAGGCCGATCGCTTCAACGTGGTTGTGATCGTGTGGCAGGAGATCCTCGGCGAGTGCGGTGGCGGTGCCACTGGCGACTTCGTCCGGATCTACCCTGTCAAGGGCGCGACGGTCTCCGAGGAGGGCACGCCGGGCAGCGAGGACAACTACGTCCGCATCACCGGCTCGACCTCCGACAGCCACAACATCGGCTTCGGTCCGATCCCACTGGCGCTGGACACCACGACCGGCGACACCGAGTGGTTGTCTGACGAACTGGCGGACGCCACCCACCGCTTCCGGTTCGTCGGGGGTATCGCCCCTGACGGTTGCGGCGCGATGGCCACGACTGACCCCGGCTCGGCGTGACGGGCGGGCACGATGGCTCTCCTCAGCGAGACCTCGTGTCCGTGGCCAATCGACGTAGACAGTTGCGGGCTGGCTGACCTCGATCCGCAGACCCCGGTCTTCCTCTCCTCTGTCGCGACAGCCTCGTCCATCATGACGAGGCTGTCGGCGTACACGATCGGAACGTGCGAGGTCGAGATCCGTCCACTGAACCAGTGCCCCGAGTGCCGCTCGTGGTGCTGCGGGGGTGGCGACTCCATCCCCCTCAAGGGGCCGTTCAACATCTCCGTCTGGGATGTCGCCGGCGTCCGGCTCGGCCCAGACGCGTATCCGGTCTCCTCATGGCGATACGACCGCCCCTCGTCGATGCTGTACCGAGTGCCCCCAGATGTCTGGCCGCGCAAGGACGAGAAGTGGTCAGACGCCGGCGAGGGCGAGGCGTTCGTGGTGGACGCCGAGATCGGTACCCCGCCGGACGCATGGGCGCTGGACGTGGCTGCTCGGCTGGTCAAGGAACTCTACCTGTCCTGCACGGGCGCGAAGTGCCGTCTGCCGTCCAACGTCACCAACGTGACCAGTCAGGGCATCACGGTGCGGCTCCGGGACCAGGAGATCAACACCTTCATACCGGAACTTGGAGCGTGGGTGGCCTCCGTCAACCCTCACAATGCCCGCCTGCCGGGTGCCGTGTTCAGCCCCGACCTCGCTGCGGCCCGTAGGGGCGCTCTGAGCGGCTCGGGGTGCCGTTGTGGCTAAGTACCCCACGCGGCACGCCGTTGAGACCTCAGAGGGCGCTCAGAGGCTCTCAGGGGCTCGTTATGCCTAGCGGCCTTGCCGCCACGGCGGACATCCTGCTGAACGCCGTGGCGGATGCGCTCAGCGATGACCTGCGTCCAGTCTGCAAGGCGTACCAGACCCACGGCATTCCGGTCATCTTCATGTGCTGTGAGTGCGAGGACGACGAGGAAGCCAACGGCGAGGTCAGCATCCATTTCCGTCGTCTCTTCGACGCGAACCCGTCCGGGCTTGACGAGGTGCGTCGCATCCGCCCGTGCCACGGCGGGACGACAGCCGCTCAGTTCCGGATCGTGCTGGCCCGGTGCCGCCCGATCATCGACGAGAAGGGTGAGATCCCGCCGCCCGAGACCCTGACCGAGCACACCCAAGACCAACTCCGTGACGTGGAGTTGCTCTGGCAGAGCATCGCCTGCTGTGGGATGGACGTTCGGATCGACGACGTCTCTGCTGACCTCAGCGATCCCGGCAACTGCTCCGTAACGTTCATGGATGTAACGGTGCAGGTGTACGTCCCCGCGCTATCGAGTCCTGGCTCCTCATGATTGCTACGCTGCGGTCACCGTGGGCCGGGGGTTCTCCTGGCATCGTTCTCTTCGGCCCACGGCCTGTCGCTAGGACAAAGGAGAACAGCGATGACTGAAGAAGTACGCCGTGACGTAGTCAAGTTGGGCCTAGACTTCCGGGCCATCCCGGTCGATCTGGGTGACGGCATCGAGTGGGAGTTCAACTCCGACCCGTCGGCTGAGCAGTGGTCCATGCTTGTGGATGCGCTGAAGCAGTTCACGAAGTTCGAAGAGGACGACTTTGGGGGCGACGCCTTCAAGTCCGCTCTCGCCGGCTTCACGAAGGCGATGGCTGACATGCTGGTCAAGGCCGAGCAGCGGACGGAGTGGGTCGAGAAAGGCTACGGGCTCGGCCCCCAGCAGGCGATCTCGGAGGCACTCATGGGGATCTGGACGGGGTTCCCTACGAAGCAGCAGTCGCCGTCTGGGAAGGGATTGAAGCCAACTGGATAACCCTCGTCACATCATGGAACCTCCAGGGTGTGCGATGGAAGGAGTTCTCGTTTGCGGAGATGCTGTGGACGGTTCACCTGTCCACCATCGAACAGTTGAAAGAGGACAAGCCGCAGCAAGTCCGCATGTACCTCACCCAGACCAAGGACTACACTGCTCTCCGTGAGTGGGACAAGTCCCAACTGAAGGATTCCAGAGACAAGTAGGCGGGAGGCGGGCTCATGGCAGGCGGAGGCGGTGTCTTCGTTGGAGGCGGCGTGACCGTGGTCATGGAGCCCGCTCCTCTCGTCTACGTGGAGGTCTTTCACACCGGCTCTGGTCCTGATCGCCACCTTCGCAGGAAGGCGGAGGATGTAGCGATCCTGGCCCGGGAACTCGTCCCTGTTCGGACCGGGCGGTTGAAGTCCACGATCAGTGTCGACCAGAACCGAAACGAGCTCGGCCAGTACGCCTTCGGCTTCAAGGTCTCTGCTGGAACCTCGTACGGATTCTACGTTCACGACGGCACCGGCCCCTCGCCTCGCTGGCCGAACTCCAAGAAGGTCATGATGTGGACTGGTCACGAAGGCACCCCTGTCTATCGTGACTTCGTCATGCACCCTGGAACTCCTGCTGTTCCGTTCCTCCGGGACGCGCTCGTAGCGATGGTGGGGGGCTGAGATGGTAGCCCTCGGTCCTAACGTCGGTAGGGCACACGTCAGCGTCAACATGAAGTTTGACGACAACTCGCTCAATCAGGTCGGCAAGGCGATCAAGCGGCAACTGAGCAAACTGAACAAGGACCTCGTCGCGGCAGGTGAGCAGAACAAGAAGGTCTACCGGGGGATCGGCCAGAGCGCGGTCACCGCGTGGCGGTCTGTCCTCGGCACATTCGTCACAGGCGCGCCACTCGTCGGCGGTGCGATCAGCGGAATCGCTGCTGCTGCGACCGACTTGGCCGGAGCGCTTGTGTCCACGGCGCAGGAGTCGGCTGCCCTGATCCCCATGTTCACCAGCCTCGGCATCGCGGGCCTCACCCTCAAGGTGGGTATGCGAGGCTTCGGCGAAGCCGTGTCTGAGGTCGATCCCAAGAAGTTGAAGCTCCTTCTTGCGGATATGCCGAAGTCCATGCAGAACGCGGTCATGGCGACGCGGAAACTCTCCAACGAGATGCGAGCCGCGGTCTGGCCGAAGTTGTTCGTCGGGTTGTCCGATGGGATCAACAAACTCCGCAACACGGGCGTCATCCAGGCCGGTCTCGGTGCGATGGCGGATCAGTTGAACCGGCTGGCGAAGGGCGTTCTCAAGTACGCCAACTCGAAGGAGGGCGTCAAGACCATCGGCTCCTTCTTCCAGAACAACGCGAAGGTGTTCGGGGCTTTGTCCCGGATCGCCGTTCCGTTCCTGGATGGGTTCCTTCGTCTCATCAACGCTTTGACGCCCGCAGCCATCCGGCTCGCGGGTGGCATCGAGGGCGTCGCCAAGTCGTTCCAGGACTGGACGAAGGGGGAGGGCTTCGGTAAGCGGGTCGACGACTCGATGCGGAAGGCGGCCACGACGGCGGGCAAACTCTGGGATATCCTGGTGAATCTCGGCGGGGCGCTGATGAACGTCTTCAACATCGCGAACCCGTCTACGAACACCTTCCTCGATATGCTGGTGGGTGTCACCCAGAAGTTCCAGGACTGGACGGAGACTGTCGGCGGAGAGAACGCCATCGCGAAGTGGGCTGCGGTCGGGGTCGACGTGATGCGGCAGGTCGGTAAGACCATCGAGCAGATTTGGCCGGTCATCGTGAAACTCGTTGACCCCCGCGTCTTCATGTCGTTCATAGACACGGTGGGAGGCGCGTTCGCACTTCTCAACAAGTTGCCGCTGGAGCAGATGGTCAACGCCTTCGTCGCAGTCTCCTCGGCACTTCAGCCGGTCAGCAGTTTCTTCCTTGCCATCATCATCGCCGGCGTCTCCTTCAACATCATGGTCGGCAGCATGATCGGTCAGATGGGCGGCCTGTTCAGCATGCTCGCCAAGATGCTCAGGTTTAGGATCTTCATCAACGTCCTTAGGGGCATGGGTCCACCAGCGGAGCAGGCGGCAACGAAGGTCGGCCTCCTGAAGCGGGCGTGGGAACTGATCATCAAGATCTTCGACAGGGTGAAGGGCGCTGTCAGCAAGGTCATCGGCATCTTCTCGAAGACCAGCGCGGCCACGGGGGAGACTGCGTCTACAGTCGGGAGACTTGCCAGAGTCTTCAAGCCGGTGCTGTCTATCCTCGCCCGCTTCTCGAAGATCGCCGGGCCGGTGGGCATCGCGATCTGGATCGCTGTCATCATCGCGAAGTCCAAGGATCTTCAGGCCAAGTTGGGCGAAGTCTGGGGTGCGCTCAAGGGTGTGTTCTCTCAACTAGGCGAGTCGTTCGCCGAGATCGGTGCTGCGCTCAAGCCTCTCGCCCCGGTTGCGAAGGCTGCTGGCAAGGCGTTCGGCTTCATCTTCGACATGATCGACAAGATCGCCGAGATCGCTATCGGCTTGGTCCTGGACACCATCATCTTCGGCTTCAAGTCGCTGGGCCTTGTGATCGAGGGCGCGGGCCACATCATCGCCGGGTTCATCAACGTGCTGGTAGGTCTCTTCACCCTGGACTTCGGCAAGGTGTGGGACGGGCTGAAGCAGATGGCGAGCGGCGTCTGGCCGCTGCTGAAGGGGCTGGTCGGCCTGTTCGTCACGTTCTTCGCTCCTGCGAAGTTCGCGAGATACGGGCTCATGGCGTTCAAGGCTCTCGGCGTCGGAATGAAGGGGGCCATGCCGGCGATCCTGTCTGGACTCCGCCGATTCCTGGTCTTCATCGGCGAGGGGTTCATGAAGTTGGCTCCCAAGTTGATCGCGCTCGGTGGCCGGGCCATCTCGGGACTCGGCAAGGCTATCGTCAAGTACACACCGATCGTGCTGGCGGCGGCGGGCCGTCTGGTCGCCGGGTTCCTCCGGTGGTACATCAGTCTGCCTGGGAAGTTGCTCGCCCTTGGGGCTCGGGCGATTCGGTCACTCGCTAGTGCTGTCGCCAAGGGTGCTCCGAGGGTAGTAGCGGCGGCGAGGGCTATCGCCTCAAACGTCGCCACCTGGATCGGGAAGTTGCCCGGTCGTTTGGCGACGCTGGGCAGTTCGGCCGTCTCGAGGTTGGCGAGCGCCTTCCGTCGCGCGATCGGCGCCATGAAGGGCGTCGCCAGCAGTGTCGTCTCCTCGACCGTGAGCACCATCAAGGGTCTTCCCGGGAAGTTGCTCGCGCTCGGTGGGTCGTTCGCCTCAGCCGGAAAGTCGCTGGGTGGCAAGATCCTTTCGGGTATCCGGAGCGGCATCAGCGCGATCGGCAGCATGGCCGGAAGCATCGCCGGGAGCCTGAAGGCTGGCCTGAACAGCGCCATCGGCCTGCCGAGGTCTATGTCCTTCAACGTGCTGGGCAAGAAGATCGGGTTCACCATCCCCGGCTTCGCCAAGGGCGGCATCACGCCGGGCGGTCTGGTCGGGGTTGGCGAGACTGGCCCCGAACTGGTGAGTCTTCCCCGTGGGTCGCGGGTCTACTCGAATGCAGACAGCAAGAAGATGATGAACGACAGCGGCCTCCCGAAGACCGTGGTGCTCCGCATCGGTGCTCGCGACTTCCTGGCGTACGTCGAAGAGGTTGCGGACAACCGGATCAATGCCTCAGACAACCTCGCGTGGCAGGGAGCCTGAGATGACACAGATCACCATTCCGCTGACGACCTACCTTGTCAAGCAGAACCGGGCCTCGTACCCTATCGGGTCCCCGGCGACCCTGACCATCCAGAACCTGAGCAACAAGATCCACCGTATCTTGATACGCGTCCCGATCGACCAGATTCCCGTAGGGGCCATCGTCACGTCGGCGGACGTTCAGTTCTGGACGCAGTCAGCCAAGACAGGTTCGGTGCCCGTCCGAATCCGCCCGATCACCTCGTCTTGGAAGTCTTCGGTCACCTACGCCAAACAACCTACGCTCGGCTCCATCATCACCACGACCACGATCACTGGCCCGGTCGTGGACACGCTCTACTCCTTCTCCGTCACGGCGTGGGCCAACACCCGGAGTCGGACCGGTCTGGCGCTGGACACCACTATCACCACGCCCATCTATCTCAAGGGCTCGGCAGCGGCGATCAACAAGCCGGTCATGGTGGTGAACTACTACACGCCGAACTCCGTGCCCACCGGCCTGTCTCCGCAGGGCGGGGCGGTCTCGGTGCCCACTCCTATCCTGTCTTACACGGGCGACACGGATATGGACCACCAGCAGATCCAATACTCCTCGGACGGCACGGTCGCCAACATCACCTTCGACACCGGCTCGATCCCAGCCGTCTCGGGTCGCTACGTGCCGACTGCGGGTGCTCCTGTCCTGACGCCGGGGGGAGTCGCCTACTGGCGCGTTCTGACCACTGGAGGGGGCGGCACGAGCCCGTGGAGTCCGTGGGTGTCCTACTCCTACCGGCCCATCGTCAACCCGGTCATCGTCAACCCGCCTTCGGTCACCGACGACGGCAGCCCCACCCTGACCTGGACGGTGGCTGATCAGGTCTCGTGGCGGGCTGAACTCATCGAGGGTTCCGCGGTTCTTTCCAAGTCGGTCTGGGACGTGGACTCGGTGTCCCGCGACTGGAACCCGTCGGATGGTGTGAGGGTGCCGGGTGGTCACGGCAAGATGACTCTGCGGACAACCGACTCTATCACCCCGCGTGTGGCGGCAGAGGGAGCGCCTGTCTGGTCGTACGCGGAGAAGATATTCGACACCGTCCACAACGGAACGGGTCCGGCTATCACGAATCTCAAGGTCACGATGGACGACCCTGCCTTCGTCATCACCGGCACTCGCGCTCTCGGCATCCCCGACGAGGTTGCACTCTGGCGTGACGGCAAGGCGGTCACGATCTACGATGCAGATGGTGTTCCTCGTAAGTGGGCTTCCGCCGCCGACTTCTTCACCGGCATCAACTTCACCATCCGGGACTACACCGCGGACCCCCGTGTGGAGCACACTTGGTCCGTGCTGACCAAGATCAACGGTGTGACCTCGGCGATCGGTCCCAAGGTCACAGACACTCTCACCACCGCGAGCATCTGGATCGTGGACCCGAGGACGGGCAAGCAGATCGAGATTCTCGGGAACAACTCGGTTCCCGTCGTGTCGCAACTCACGGAGGAAGGGTCGATCCTACACACTCCGGTTCACGGCAATCTCGTCGTCGAGCCGGTGCGTCGTAGGCTGATGCGGACCACTCGTTCGGGCAGCATCGAGGGTCTCGTGCTCAACGACGACGAGGCCACACTCAACGCATGGGCGCTCAGTGACTCAGCGCTGAAGTACCGGCTGATCTTCGGCAAGGTCAACTGGCCCATCATCTTCGGCGATTACAGCCCGACCGACGTCTTCTACAACCATCCTGATCCTAAGTGCGACGACACTCTCGTTCTCGTGTCGCTCAACTGGTGGGAGAGGCTGGGAGACTGATGCAGCATCAGGGTCGATCTTTGGCTGCCCGTACCGCCTACCACGAGCGCCTCCAGTCCGACCATGATTTCCGGGTGTGGGTCGACGTGCTCACGATCAATCAGCACTACATCGACACGCTGGACCTGCTCGACGGGCAGATGAACTACTCGAACGGAAGCGAGGGGCCGGTTCGTACCGGGTCTGTCGTCCTGTCCGATCCCGAGGGCGCGCTGAACTTCGGAAGCGACTACATGCGTGACCCGAAGGGCGTTCTCTGGATCAACCGGTTACTCCAGGTCTGGCACGAGATCACTGTCCCGGGCTACGGGCTGTTCACCACGTCTTGCATCGTGGGACTGCCCACGACGGTCGCTCGCTCAGGCGCGGAGGTCTCTCTCGAGTTGGGGGACAAGTCCCTGCTGGCCGATCATGGTGTCCGCCCTCGCACCTACAAGAAGGGTGAGCGTGTGGACAAGGTTCTGCGTTCGATCTTGGAGGACTGTACGGGCGAGAAGTTCATGCACATCCCCACGACCAAGAAGACTCTGAGTCGTGGCTACTCGGTCGGGATGGGCGAGAACTCGTTGACCCCGTGGCAGTTGTTCAAGAAGATCGCTGATCAGGAGATGAACTGGCGGGCCTACTACGACGGACTGGGCTGGGCCACGGCCGAGCCGACCTCGGACGCCAAGGATCCGGTCGAGGTTCACTCGATGCTGGCGCTTCCCTCGGCATCGGCTTCCTTCACCGAGTTCTCGAACTACGTGCAGGTCACCAGCCACCGCACTCCGAAGAACAAGAAGAGCACGAAGAAGGTGGACGAATCCAAGACCCACTACACCTACGACAGCATCGTCGCGCTTCTGCCCGAGAACGAACTCTCGGAACAGTCACTCGCCCGTAACTCCATCTGGCGGACGCAGCCTCTCGTGATCGTCAACGACGACCTCAAGACGCTCCAGGGCACTCTTACTTCAGCGACCAACGAGTTGAAGGCGGATTCAGGTATAGACTCGAACCAGTCCTACGAGATCATCCCGCTGTTTCATCTAGAGCCCTTCGACTACGTGAACTTGCCCTTGGGCGTGGGGGATGTGAGACTTGCCGCTGGTGCGTCCATCCCGTTCGGGACGGGCGGCAACATGACCGTCGGTTATCACAAGTGGGTCAGCAAGGCGACGAATGTCAAGAAGATCCGGTCGAAGACGACCAAGAAGGTTGACAAGAAGAAGAAGGGTGGGAAGAAGAAGTAATGGGTATCAACGGCCTGCTCGTCGACGTCCGCTGGGAGTGGACTGGCACTGAGACTACCGCAGACCTACCTGCCGGTACCTACGTTCTTCCCGTTCTCGATCCCGAGTCGATCACGGAGGAGGAGGTCGTCTGGATCGCTGACACCGGCCCCTACGAGATTGTTGACGTGGACGTAGACACGTCTATGTTCACCATCACCCCTGGACTAGCCATTGACGTGGACAGCGGGGTCGAGGTGACTACCGACATCGGCGGTCAGCCGGGTCGGGCGTGGGTGTGCGAGGTCATCCTCGCCGACGCGGAACGGCCCGTCGAGGTTCCACTCACCATCCACGATCTTGCCGTCATGCCCGAGGGCGGCTACGACCCACCTGTCGTCATCATCCTGTCGGACGATCTTGATTCGGTAGAGAACCTGCCCGGAGCGATGCCGGTCATTGACGGAGTCTACATCGATCCCGACACCCTGCCGCCCGGACCTCAGGGAATCCCCGGCCCACCCGGAGTCAACGGAACTCCTCAGTACACATGGGTCAAGTACGCCGACACCCCGACGACCGGGATGAGCGACGACCCGACCGACAAGGTCTACATGGGCCTGTCGTACAACCATGAAGACCCTACCGAGTCGAACGTCTACACCGACTACCAGTGGTCGAAGGTGCAGGGCGACCCCGGTCCCCCTGCGGGTGTGATCGACCTGTCCTCGACGACGCAGGTGCTCACTCAGCCCGCAACGGGTGGCGCGACGACGCCGGCGACAGCCGTGGTGACGGGCGTCGGGACGAACACCACGATCGTTGCTTGGGAGTACAGCAGCGACGGCGCGGGATTCTCGACCATTCCTCCGGCTGGCGCTTCTCGAGCAGGAAACGTCGTGACGATCACTGGTGGCACGATGGTCGCCAAGACGATCACCGTGCGAATGACCAACGGCGCGGGCGGCATCTCTGACAGCCTCACCGTGTCCCGGGTGGTGGAGGGTGCGGGCGGTGCTCCCGGGCCGCAGGGACCGCCCGGTGTGGACGCCTACACACTCATCCTGAGCAACGAGGCGCACACCTTCCCCGGATCGACGACGGCTGCGCTGGCGGGCAGCACGACGACCGTGATCACCGCGCTGAAGGGCGCGGTTCCGGTCAACGCGAGCGTCAGCAACGCGGCGATCACCGGAAAGCCTACCGGAATGACGACAGCGGTGACCGGCTCTCCAGGTACGCCGACGGTGACCGTCACGGTGACAACGGCTCTGGTCGCTGTCAACGGCGTGCTGACGATCCCGGTCGTGGTGGACGGCTTCACCTTCAACAAGTTGTTCTCGTGGTCGGTGAGCCGTCAGGGCACGACCGGAACACCGGGTACTCCGGGCACCGACGGAACGCCGCGCTACACGTGGACGAAGTACGCCGACAACGCGACGGGCGCGGGCTTCTCCGACATCCCGACGGCGACCTCGAAATATCTCGGCATCTCGTACAACCAAACCTCGAACATTGAGAGCAACCTCTACACCGACTACGAGTGGTCGCTGATCCAGGGTCCACAGGGGCCGACGGGACCGACGGGGCCAGCGGGACCGCAGGGAGGTCAGGGCATTCCCGGCCCTGCCGGTACGAACGGCGAGTCGCTCTACACATGGCTCAAGTACGCCGATTCCCCGACGACTGGCATGAGCGATTCCCCTGTCAACAAGACCTACATGGGCGTGTCGTACAACAGGACCTCCCCCGCAGAGTCCAACGTCTACACCGACTACTCCTGGTCGTTGATCGTAGGACCACAGGGAAATCAGGGCATCCAAGGACCGGCAGGTCCCAACGGACAGCCGACCTACACGTGGATCAAGTACGCACCCAACGGAAACCCCACCTCGTTGCAGATCTCGGACACGCCGGGGACCCTCCCGTACATCGGCATCGCGTACAACAAGACGACGGCTGCTGAGTCGATCATCCCCACCGACTACGAGTGGTCGCTGATCCAGGGGCCGCAGGGACCGCAGGGTCCACCCGGGATGCCCGGTGCGGTGGCTGCTCCTCCTGCCTCGCCGGCTCTGACGATCACGCCTCAGGACAACGGCTTCGTGATCCAGGCTGGACCGATCGACATCTACTCCACGCTGGCCTATCACGTCTCCACCGCTTCCAACTTCACGCCCGGTCCGACGACGGTGGTCCTGTCCGGCACCCGGAACCAGAACGTGCTGATCACCGCGCAGAACGGTGGAGCAGCCTTCGTCCGCGGGACCACCTACTACTTCCGGGCGGTCGAGTCTAACAACATCGGCTCAGCCCCGCCCTCGGCGCAGGTGTCCGGTCAGTTGCGAGTCTGGACCCAGACCGACATCCCGGATCTTGCGAAGGCGGTCACTGACTCGACCAAGGCGTTGACCGACTCTGCTGCTGCTCAGTCCACGGCGAACTCGGCGCTGGTGCAGGACTCGCTGAGTTCGAACCCAATCTTCGCTGCTTGGTCTGGTCCTCGACCGGATGGATGGAATGTCACGACTGCTGCGCCATGCACCAAGGAGACGACGCTAGTCCGGACACCCCCGAACGCGGTCCGGTTCAACGTTGCTCCGGTGACGCAGACGTACATCGCTTCCAGCACTGGCGTGTCACCGTTGCCGAACCTCGAGTACGTCACTGTGACCGTGGACTTCATGCTGGTCTCCGGTGATCTGAACAATGCGGGCGTGATGCTCCGTTGGTACCACGATGCGACCTACAAGAGCGCCTACATGCCACTGACGGCATCGTTCACTCTCGCACCTCCTACCTTGGGTCAGTGGTACCGGGTGACCAGAGTGGTCCCGCGTCCCGCAGGAGTCGGAGCCTTCCTGAGGATCGACCCGTACCTGTGCGGTGGCTACTCGCTGATGGAGGCCGGGAACGTCACGGCGAAGGACATCATCTTCGACCAGTTCGCGATGCGTGCTTCCACCGCCGAGGAGATCACGGCGTACGGTACGCCCGCTGCGATCGCCAAGTCCGCCACTGATCTACAGAACTACGTGCAGTCCCGTGGGTCGAATCTCGTGACGAACGGGTCAGGTGCTCTCGGGACGAACCAGAACTTCTCACCGCTGGCGTTCACTGCCGCCGACACTCCGCCCGGCGCGTCCGGGTCGTTCGTGTTCCCGAGTGGAACGGGGCAAAGTGCTCGGTTCAACGACGAGTACATCCCGGTCGACCCCTCGAAGACCTACGAGTTTGCGTGCGATATGCGGCAGGTCACCGGACAGGCGAACTTCTACATCGGGTACTATCCCTACGACGCCTACGGTCTGGCGATTAACCCGTATCAGTATGCCGCGCAGGCGAACACCCTGACGACGCTGGCGGCGGCGCTGAATCCAGGCGACACCAAGATCACGCTCACCTCTGCCGCGAACTGGTACAACAGTTCAGCGGCAGCGACGTGGTACAGGTCGATGATTACGTGGGACTACGTTGATCAGGGTGGGAAGGTGTGGCCCGTCAACACCTACTCCCGGAACTGGTACGCCGACATCTACGCTTCGGGCGGGATCACCGGCAACGTGATTACGTTGAGAGTCCCGTGGGCCGGTCCGGCCATCCCGGCTGGCACTTCGGTGTCGAACGGATACAACGGCGGCACGTACATGTACCAGATCAACAATCAAGTCGGACAGCCGGTGTGGACGCACTACTCAAACCGAACAAAGAAGGGCGCGCACCCCTCAGGAACTCCAGCCGCGGCGACGCTTCAGTTCCCGATGTCGACCGCCAAAGTCCGGATCGCGATGCTGACGAACTATGCGCCGCTGACCCAACCGAGTCAGATGGCGATTGCGAATGTATCGGTAACGGAGGTGACTGCTGGCGACGACGCACTGATACTGGCGCAGTCCGCACAGACCTCGGCCAACGGTAAGAACCGGATCAACTACGGATCCGTCGCGCCGAACGCGACATCTCCGGGCATCCCAGGCGATGTCTGGTGGGTGACCGGCCCCCTGAACACGATCGTCGGTCAGTACCTGAACACGACGGGCACCGGCACTACCTCGGGTAACGTCTGGGTAGAGCAGCAACTCACCAACGCGACGATCGCCACCCTGGACGCGGCGAAGATCAACACCGGCTACCTGAACGCGCAGCGGATCGCGGCGAACTCCCTGAGCGTCGGCCAGATCTCGGGACTGAACACTACGCTCGGCATCCTGTATGAGATGACGCCGGTCCCCATCTTGACCTCCGACTCCCCGATCGCAGGGTCGATCGCATGGCCCGCATTCACGCTCAAGCACCGCGAGGTCACCATCTCAGTGCCTACGGGGAGCACGCTGAATAGTTGGGTGATCTATCGCTGGAACGCCGGTGTTCCTCTCATCGAGCAGTCCGACGTTCAGCCGGTACTGGCGAACGACGACTTCGTGCTGTTCGCGAACAACAACGGGGTCGGGATCAGGATCTTCAGCACGGTGCTGGTCTCGGGCGACATGATCGTGGACGGCTCGATCAGCGCCACCGCGATCGGTGCTGGTCAGATCATCGCCGAACATCTCGACGCCAACGCGATCACCGCCGATATGGTCAAGAGCGGGACGCTGGACTCGACGGTGGTGATGGCTGGCCTGCTGACGGTGGGTACCGGGATCTCGATCAACCCTGACGACGGGATCACGGTGGACGGGCCTTCGGGCAAGTCCCAGATCCCGGCTGACGGATCTGGTATGTCCCTGTCCGGTACTCTGTCTGCGAACTCCCTGACCATCGAGGGCATCTCGAAGATGCAGGGGACCAGGAACGAGATCACCAACGGTGGCTCGCTGACTCTTCAGGCGGCGCAGACGCCGCCCGCCTCGCCGCCTACGGTTGTGAGCGAGTGGCCGCTGCACGAGATCCCGAACCTCGGTGACCCGGATCTGGTCGGCCGGTTCCGTGGTCTGGTGCAGTTCCCGGCGGAGGACGCGTCGACGTGGCTGACCACGGCGAATGACTGGGGGAACGTCGCTTCTATCGTGAAGTTGACGAAACAGGCCAACGGCGACTTCCTCGAGCCGCCGATGCGATTCGACATGAGGGTTCTCCGACCGGAGATCACCGCCTCGTATGGCGGGCTCGCGGTGATTGGGACCGATGTCTACACGCTGGGTCAGACCACAGAGAAGATGACCGGAGCGTCTACCTATCGGTGGTACGTCTATCAGTGGCGCTACACCGGGGTCGCCTCTCCTGCGCAGTCGCGGTTCACCTACGTCCGGCGGTGGCTGCACGAGCCGAGCACGAAATACGGCGGGTACTCGCGTCAGCCCGGTATCGGCACTGACGGCACTGAGATTCTGATCTTCCAGTCGAACAGCGACGACCTCTGGGGAATGTCCCGATACACCGCTGCCACCGGAGCGTACATCGCCACGACCCCGCTGTATCAGGACGCCGCGCACACGAATCGGGTCACCGCAAGTCGGGTTGGGCAACAGGTCATCGCCACCGCAGCAGACCTCGGTGGGCCGGTCCTGTGGTGGGTTATCAATCAGGACCATACGAACGTCTACTGCTTCGACACGACTGGAACTCGGCAGATTCAGAACGAGTTCTCCGCTCCCGGTCTGCCGGTGACAGGATTCTGGTGGGACGGCACCCGGTTCATGGGCCACGACGACGCGAACCAGAAGGTGTACGACTACTCCCGGATCAAGGACACAGATCTGGTGACGAACCCGGTGAAGGCGGTCCAGACGTGGCGGCTGAACAACGACACAGACGCTGGTGGATTGTTCGTCGGTGACTATGCGACCTACGAGACGGCGGCATCCCCGGTCGCGTCGTACACGAACCTGAAGAAGCGGTCGTTCTTCCGGCTCAACTCCCCCGGCCCGATTCCGGACGATCCGGGGGATGCGAACGACCCCGACTCTCTGACGTTCTACATGGCACGTGGAGCGACCCCAGCGATCACGTCGTACTGCCGGATCACCCCGTTCACCGGCGTCAACAAGACACTGACCACGGTGCTTCTGGACACCCTGCCCACGGTCGTCGCTCCGCCACCGAACCCGATCGGGAACTTCCCCACGGCTGGCGTGACGCCCGCTGTGATCAAGTCCTCCGCGGGCGGTGGTAACCCGAACTGGCAGTTCCAGGGTGACGGATCGTGGGATCTCGCTCCACTCGGCTCGCACAGCACGAAGTCCACTGCGACGTTGGCGCAGAAGTACGACACCGGCTGGCAGGAGTTGGCTGCCGTTACCGGGTTCACCAAGATTTATGCGCGGTGGCGGCGGATCGGGGCGCTAGTCACCCTTGAGGTGAACGTCACGAACAACGTGGGAATCGCGGTCACGGCGCAGGGCTCGGTGACGAATCAGTACATGATCGCCGCGCTCCCGGTCGAGGTCTGGCCACGGCAGAACTGTAACGGGATGCTGGCGCTAGGGTCCGGCGGCGGGCTTGGGATGGGGTACGTGTCCTCGACCACGGGGCAGACCGGTATCGCCTCGGCTGACGCCACCGGCACGGCCCGGACGATCGCCGTAGGATCCCCGCTCGTCGGCACGTTCACATGGATGATCTAAGGAGCAAGAGATGCCGCAACTGCCTACACTGACCGTCCCACAGGCGATGGCTGACCGGATCCTAGCAGCGTTCGGTCCTGGCATGACTCCGCAGGAGGCGGGTGTCCGATACAAGGAGTGGCTGCGGACCGAGGTGACTCGGTACGTGCATGATGCTGAGATGAGCACCCTGGAGAGGGACCACCAGATCGAGAAGGCCGAGAGGCAGCGGGAGATCCTGGCGTCGATGCCTCAGCCCGAGGATCCGACAGCACCGTAAGGAGGACCCCGTGCAAAGACTTCGGGATCGCAGCACGGGAGACCTGCTGGTACTGATGGTGACGGCTACCGTCTGCATCTCCATCATGGCGAGTGGAGTGACAATCGTGATCGTAGAAATCGTCAAACCACAGAGCGACACCACCGATGGTCTACAGAGCATCACGGGGATCATCAACACCCTGATCGGTCTGATCGCCGGCTTCCTGGCGGGCAAGACCGGAAGTACGCTGGCGGACAAGAAAGAAGATGACCCGCCTCTATGATGCGACGCGTCTACGGCAACCCGATCATCGGCTATGGCCTCGCTGGCATCCTGATGATAGTGGCCTTCGTCGGGACAATCGCAGCAGCCCGAGCCGACACACAGCCTGTATCGTTGGACCGTCCGGCACCGTCCTCCACCCCGACGCCGGTGCCGGGTCCGCAGGGTCCGCAGGGTGAGGCTGGCCCTCCAGGTCCTCAAGGGCCTCCTGGTGTTCCTGGCAACGACGGCGCTGATGGTAGTTCTGGTGACACTGGCGCTTCTGGTCGCAGCGGTGCTGATGGGAGCGCTGGCCCTCGCGGTGCTCGCGGCAGCAGCGTGACGGGACCGCAGGGCAAGACCGGACCGGAGGGGCCTCGAGGACGACGAGGGCCACGGGGCTTCCCTGGACGGCAGGGACCACCCGGCCCCGCGCAGCCTCCGGGGGCCTGCCCTCCAGGCTTCACCTTCCGGGTGGTGGCCGTTCACCAGCGAGCGCCGGTTGACAGAGACTTGGTCATCCAGGTGTGTGTCCAAGACGGACAATGACTAGCCCGCCTGCTAAGGTAATCACCACAGGCCCATCTCCGACAGGGAGCGATCATGGCAAATCCATTTCAAGGCAACGTGCTGCGACACGAGCCGGTCCTGATCCAAGGTCTGGTGCAAGCCATTCTCGGGGTGATTCTCGCGTTCGGAGTGGACCTGACCAACGAGCAGGTCGGCTCCATCATGGCGGTCACCGCCGTCGTCCTGGCGATCCTGGTCCGGATGTTCGTCACCCCGGTTGTTCCGGTCCCACCGGCAGGAGAGACATTGTGACGTACCGCAGGCTGCCCGCGGATCTGCCCGATCGGCTGAGGAAGGCGGGCCTCAAGGTCGTAGTGATCGACGGCTGGCGCACTCGCGGGCGACCGGCCAGCACGGGCGCGTTCAAGCCGGTGGGTTCTCTCAATCACCACACCGGGTCTTACGACAAGATCGGCGACACATCTGACGATCTCTCCTACGCGAAGTGGATGTTCCTCACGGGTCGCGGCAAGGCGCTTCCCCCGCCGCTCTGTCAACTGGCCCTGTCCCTGGAGGGCGTTGTCTACGTGGGCGCGTCCGGTCGGGCCAATCACGCGGGGAAGGCGAAGGCGTCCGGCTCCGTGGCCGCAGGCGACGGCAACGCCCTCTACGTCGGCACCGAGTGGATGCTCTCTGGGACGCAGCCGATCCCGAAGGGCATGTACGACGCGGGCGTCAAGTTGAACGGCGTCTTGATGGACGTGCTGGGCAACAGCGTGGAGACCATCTCCTGTCACTACCAGACCTCCGTCACCGGCAAGTGGGACATCGGCGACCCGAACGGTGTGCCCTTCAAGGGGCAGAAGGTCCTCGACGTACCGAAGTTCCGGAGGGCCGTGAAGGACTGGCGGGCCTCGCGCAACGCACCGGCCAAGAAGACGTCACCTCCGCCGCCGCCCAAGACGGCACCGGGTCACAACCCGTATCCGCCAGCGATCATCGGCGGAGCGGTGTATCACAAGTCTCGCGAGATGTCGTACGCCGCGGGCTGCAACTTCGAGACGATCCGGGTGGCAAGTGCCTCCTCCTCGGACTACGAGGGCATCGACCTGGACCTGAACGTGGGGCTGGAGAAGACCGCGTGGGGGACGCACAACACGCACCCGACACGAGGCGATGCGTGGTACGACCCGGAGGGCAAAATCAACGACAGCCACTCCATCGTCAAACTCAAGAACTCCGAGATCAACCGGCTGGTGGTGGACTACCGGGGCGATCAGCGGCCGATCCGCACCGCGCAGGAACTCGCGAAGTTCTGCCGCGACATCAAGCCTCGGAAGTTGATCCCCTGCTTCGAGGCGAAGCACTCCGCCTACTTCCTCAAGGAGGACTGGTGGGAGGCGTTCAAGAAGTCGATGCCCGCTGGCAGCACGCCGATCATCATGAGCCTGCCGGTGGGCGCGAACAACTTCGGCATCCGCAAACTCGCCGCCGCCCACGCCGTCGGCCTTCCGACGATGCTCCTGTGGCGCGAGGACGCTCGTCCGTACATGCCGGGCTGGGAGAAGCACGTCGATCTGGTCAAGTCGCGACCCGGTCGAGGCATCTACGCGGTCACCTGATTGCCTCAGAGGCCCTCAGAACCTCGCAGGGCTGGTGGCGGGTACCTGCACCCCACCGCACCCCCCGCGAGCGTTCTGAGGGCCTCTGACAGCGTTCTACGGCGTCGTTAGGGCGGCTACGCCCCCCGCAAACCGTTCCAACTCCTCGACTTCCCGCCATGCGAGCATTCCCACGCGGGAGTAGGCCCGTTCCGACCAGATGTCGTACTCCAGTTCTACCTGTGTGAGCGAGTGGTCCAGTTCGTCGATCTTGGTCGTCTTGAGGAGCAGCGCCGCCGTGCCGATTCCTTCGCGGACGTGCGGGGTGTCCACGTGGACCGAGGGGATCCCGTACCATGCCGCCTCCACTGCGGCCATCCCGTAGGTCTCATATCGTGACGGGACCAGCAGGACGCGAGTCTCAGCCCAGAGCCGGTTCATCTCGTCGGGGTGCAGGCGCGGCCAGATCTCTACGTTGCCCAACTTCTCCGCCTGCTCCCAGAACGCGGGGTCGCCGTGGGTCGGGTGCGCGGGGGACTCGACAATGATGAACCGCTGGTCCCAGCGCCGAGCCGCGAGTTTGAGCACGCGAGCCGCCCCCTTGTTCACGAGAGACGAGGTCAGCGTCAGCGCGTTGCGCGGCCCCTCCAGCATCTTGAGCGGCTCGCCGATCGGTGGGTGCAGCAGCCACCCCTCTGGGTCATGCCATTCCTTGCGAGCGACCTCCGTGTTGTAGAGGCGAACCGTGGCTGACGCCCGCGCCCGCCGCAGGTCCTTCCCGAACTGAGGCGGTGCGTGGACGGTGAGGATGGATGGAAGGTCCAGGTGCCGCGCAGCCCGGATGGTCTCATCGGACAGTCTCGAGTGCCCGAACAGAACGCTGGCCCCAACGGACCTAGCGTCGTCCTTGATGCACTGGACGGACACACCCGTCGCCGGCATCACCGAGACCCCGTCGAGTTGATACTCCTCGAGCGCCGTCGTGAACACAACCGATCCAGGCACGGCCCTGAGGGCGCGGTGGGTAGCCATCTCTCCGCCCATGGACCAGAGCGGCGGGTAGCCGTGGAGGAACGCGGTGAGCGTCATCGCAGGCGGCGCTTCCAGTCACTGTCCTGTGTCCAGCGGAGGTACGCCTTCCGATCGGCGCGGCGGATGTTCGGGTTGCGCCCGCCCTCGTGGTAGGTCTGGTCGTGTATCTCCTCGCCCTCGGCCCACGGGTGGAGATGTCTGATCTTGACCGGCACGAACACGAAGTTCTTGAGGTACCGGCCCACGTCTCTCGCCACGTTGTCCAGGTACAGATGGCGGATGTCGGGCGGCGACAGGTAGCCGAGACGACGATAGACCTCGGTGTGGGTGATGTAGTGCGTCGGCAGGTCGGGGTCATGCCTGCTCCGTAGGCCGTCGTCACCATAGGCGACACCGAGGTCGTCGCCCAGCGCCTCGACCAGCCGAGTGTCCCAATGCGGCGTCTCTGTCACCACGTCGTCGCCGAACATGCCCAGATGCGACACCCCGTCCCGCTCAGCATCACGGGCCAGTTCGTTCAAGGAAGGGCCGAAGCCGACCCGGAGACCGTGGCGGACGGAGATGTTCTTGTGCTTCCCCCCGATAACCGTGTCGTACGCGGGTGCCAGTAGGTCGTCGTAGTCGAGCCGGAGGTACAGGTGCCAGTCGTCAGTGGTTTCCTCAACCGCCATGAGGAAACGGGCGAGGGTGTGAGGTCTCCCTCGCGAAGGGAGCAGGATCCCGAGAGTCACTTGGTTTCTCTTTCGTAGGGCGACTTGTCCGGGAAGAGGTATCTCAGTACCGGCTCCACGGTTGAGCGGAACGTATCGTCGCTGGAGGATAGCCACGCACCCCGAGGGAACGGGTGGGTCCGGCGCATCAACTTGGGGTCATGATGCTCCACGCCCTCGAGACCTGACAAGGCCCCGTAGAGCGTCCTCAGGTGAACGGCATCAGTGGGAACGTTCTTCGCCAGCCGCAGCGCCTCTCGCATTGGGGCCTTGTGGACGACCAGCGGTAGATGGACGTCGTAGCACATCGCCCCCGCCAGCATCTCTCGCCGCTCCATCAGCGCGGCGGTCTTGCGTAGCCCATCCGCCCACGGCGTCTTCAGCATGGCGTACGTCTTGAGCACGGACTCCAGCGGGCCACGATGATAGAGCGGCATGGGGTCGACGTAGTGCATCGCGTAGAAGTCGTCGTTCCAGAGCACGAAGGGGTCGCTCACGTCCACGGTGTTGCACGCGGCCCCGATATGGCCTCGGACGGATGCGTACGGCGACCCGCCCTGCCTACGCCTCTGGAGAGTGATCTTGGCTAGGTTGATCCAGTTGGGTGCGCCCCCGAAGATCCATACCCGGTCGTGCTCCACGTTCACCAGTGTGCGAAGAGAGTATCGGAGTTCGGGGTTGCTCCCGTCCCGGCAGACGTAGACCACGTCCATCACAGGAGTTCTGCTCCCGCGCCGTGGTACTCCACCGTTTCTCCGGTCTCCTTGTCTACGGCCCGAGCCAGAACCCCCCGCTTCGCCAACTTCTGGACGTACGCCTTCGGGTTCATCAGGTTGAGCCCCGCGTGGCCGACCTCCCACTGGCCTGTCATCGCGTTCCAGTACTCAATGCGAACGAACGTGGGGTGGTCCATCACTTGTAGCCTCTCTTCTCATCCTCATCGCTGGATGCCCTGACGAGCGAGTAGGCGATCAGCAGGACGGCGAGATACGCGATTGCCCCGAGAATGGTCCAGAGCCACCACGGCATCCTAATCCTCCTCTTTCCTCAGGTCGTCCAGGAGATCTTCGTACTCTCCGCGGTGCCGGTCCCGCAGCACGGCCAGCGCCTTCCGCCGGATCTTCTCGCCAGCCCGATTGCGGGCCAGCCCGTTCTTCGCCCGGTACTCCCGGACGTACTCGTTGATCGCTTCGCGACATTCGTCACACGGTGGGTCGCCCATGCGACGGTGAGCGTAGTACCCGCTTCGCGTGCCATGATTGATCATATGCAGAGCACCTCTTCCGTGTGGATGACGACCGCAGCCCCCCGTAGGATGATGAACGGGGTGGTCTGAAACAGAGTGGGGTCAGCACCCGACGGGGTGGAGCCCCCATCCACGAACTCGGGGAACATCTCGGCCCTGAGACGCATCTCCTGGAGGGCTTGGATCCCCTCGGCGTCTGTGTCCTCCTCGGCACTCCAGATCACCCACACACCGGCCTCCTCGTTGTTGACGACCGTGGCGTCGGGAACGCGGGCAGCCGCGTCCAACGCCATGGATCCGTCCGGAAGCGCGAGTAGCGCGGTGTAGATCGTCATCAGTCGGAGTCAGCTCCCTTGTACTCGTCGTAGGACGCGGTCATGCCGTCTTCATAGGCTGCCTCGAGGACGGCGGCGGCACCCGGTCCGTGAATCTTGTCGTTCTGCTGCTCCTCGTACCAGACGTCGCGGGCGATGGGGGTCACTCGCAGTCCCAGCGCGGTCAGGAACGCTAGTTTCTGGTCGGTGTTGAAGTCGTCGATGTTGTCGCAGTAGCGATTGAAGTCATCCACGATGTCGACGATGGCGATGTCCGCCGCCTGATCCACGCACTCCTCGCTGTCGGACAGGAACTGCGCCAGCATGAAGTTGACCTTCTCAGGGCCGTCGTCTGTGCCGCCGAGCCAGCACCCGTACTTGATCGAGTAGACCAGCAGGTCGATCAGGGTGTCCGCCGAACTGTCGAACTCGTCGCCGACTCCCAGCCGGTCCACCTTGCGGGCCATGTTCGCCAGGATAGACATCTTCTCGCCGCGCTTCTTCCACGAGTTTCCGTACGACGCGTGCTTCTTGGCGTGCAGGTCGGTGACGAAGCCGTAGAACGCTCGTGTACGCTCGTGCGCGGCTAGGTTGTGCCCTACCCCCACCGCACCGCTGGACGACGCTGTACGGGCCTCTGAGAGCACGCTGGCGGGGGTTCTAGCCATTGCCACGGCCAGCGCCGTGCCGTCGAGCATCAGGAGCCACCGTTCCTCCCGCTGCCAGTAGTATGCGATCGCCGCTGCCCAGGACTTGAACAGCGGCTCATCGATCTCCTCCAGGCCCTCTAGCGTGGCCTTGCCCTCTCGGCACAACCCCTCCCACGCGAACCAGCGGTCGAGGAGGATGTCCACCCATTCGAGCTCCCGGCCCATGTGATCGGGCATCTGGAACGGGACGACCGGGTAGACGGCGGGCTCGTACTCGATGCGGCGGGCCTTGTCCCAATGCTGGCCGTAGAGATGCAGGCTGCCGATGTTGAATGTGAGCGTGCCCACGGTGATGCCGAGCAGGTGGGCCACGATCTCCTGGAGGGTGCTCCACTCGAAGGCGTTGATCCCCGACCAGCCCCACATCACATCATTGGACCGCACGGTCACGGTCATGTGCAGCGCACCGAGGCGGCTCTGGAACTGCAAGAAGTCGTTGCAGGGGATGTCCTTGCCGGGGGCTGAGTCCACGCTGGGGTCGTAGATCGCGATCACCGCACGCCGTGACAGCGGGTCCGCCTGGAGCAAGTCCAGAACGTGGGCGAGTTGATCGAAGCCGAAGTGCGTGTCGCGGATGCGCGGGCCGTAGCCGCCCCTCCACGTCTCCCCGTCGTCGCTGTAGTCCTTGGCCCGTGGGAGGTAGGCGCTGAGCCACTCGATGTCGTTGCGCCCCGCCAGCACCCACATCGTCTCAGCGATCTGGGCGAAGACGTTGGCCTTGCGGTTGATGCTGAGGATCTCCCGCTGCTGCGGATCTGTCAGGACGATCTGGGCGTTCAGGTGCTCCTTCACCCGCCCGTTCCTGCTGCCGACCTCATCGCCTAGTTCCAGCAGGTCGGACAGGATCTGTGGGAGAACCTCGCTCGCCGTGGGTGCTTCGAACCTACTCACGGCAACTCCATCTCGTCGATCGCAGTCTGGAGGGACTCACGGGCTGCCTCCAGCCATGCCGCCTGCGCCTCCTCGAAGTCGGTGTAGTCGACGCCGTCGATGGTCCACTCTCCGGCGTCCTCCTCAGGCTCGTCCTCCGGCTCCCACTGCTCCAGGGCCTCAGCGGCGCTGTTCAGCATCTCCGCTCGCTCCTGGAGGTCCATGTTCCGCTCGAACATCTCGCTGTCCTCGTACTCCCCGGCGACCTCTTGGGTTGCGGTGACCACGTCGTCCCGGATCTGGGTCAGGTCCTCGAGACCCCCAGCGGCGGAGACGTCGGCGTCCTCCTGCGCGGCGTACACGCCAGACACCAGAGATGACTCCCGCTCGCTGGGCTTCGGGTAGCACTCGGTCTTCGTGCAGCGGGTCTGCACAAACCCGCGGAACCCGACAGAGAAACGGACAGCCGGGTCCCCGACGTTGACCTCCTGCCCGCACTTCCCGCACTTGCCGGGCTTCCGCACCCGGCCGATCTGATTCACTTTCGCCAAACTCATG
>Ga0207691_10000984_pt1 | contig 28328 bp, 20 predicted proteins | sample KBSM13metaG_FD_184327 | JGI IMG/M metagenome (GOLD analysis project Ga0207691, IMG submission 184327) | Miscanthus rhizosphere microbial communities from Kellogg Biological Station, Michigan, USA - KBS M1-3 metaG (SPAdes) (version 2) | ecosystem: Host-associated > Plants > Roots > Rhizosphere >...
GTGGCGTCTTCATCACTGGCGCCGGGCTCCATCCGAGTGCCAAGCGCGTCCGTATCAAGAGCGCGGCCGGCAAGTGCCAAGTGTCTACCGGACCGTACGCGGGTGAAAATGAGCTGCTTGCGTCGTATGCGATGGTCAAGGTCGGGTCGCTGTCCGAGGCGGTGAGCCACGCTCAACGCTACGCGCTCGCCGAGGGTGAGTGTGAAGTCGAGGTGGGACCGGTCGTGGAGCCCTGGGATCTGGGCATCGTGCCCAAGCCTGCGGGCGACATTCCAGTGCAAGCCTTGCTGCTGACCAAGGCGGACGCGGCGTTCGAGCGAGGCACAGCGGGCAAACCCCAGCACGCGCAGGCCCTGCGTACGCTGGCCGCGTCGCTCGGCGAGCGCGGTGCCGTGCTGGCCACGGGCACCCTGGCTCCGAGCTCGAAAGGCGCGCGCGCCCAGCCGGGCTCGGCAAAGCGCACCTGGGTCGATGGCCCGTTCACCGAATCCAAGGAGCTGATCGCGGGCTTCTCGATCCTCGAGTTGCCCACATTGGCTGACGCCATCGCCTGGGCCGATCGCTACGCCACAATCTTGAGCGATGCCGAAGTAGACGTGCGAGAGCTGGTCGAAACGTTCAGTAGGTGACGCTCGGCTCCGGACGGAGGGACACCTACACGACCGGCTGGCACGGGCCTCGAGTCGCTTTCTGATTTAGAATCAGCGGCAGTCGGTCGTCAACGAAGCCCGGCCTGCGTTGAATCAGAGCGCAGCTCGCGTCGTCGAACCCTGGTTGGCGCGCTTTCTGCCTAAGAACGAACGAGCCACAGGCTCGAAATGCGAAACGTCCCCTTTTTAACCGTCGTCAAGCACGCCCTAGCCATTCGGCGAGGCAGCGTTGTCGGCTCCTTTTGTCACACTGAGTCGGGAAGTCACCATAATGAAGATTCTTAATCGTTCCAATTTGAAGCGCGCCTTCTCCACCGTGGGCGCACTCGGCCTGTTGGCCATCGTGTCGGGAGCTGGCTGCATGGCGACCGACGGCACGGGCACCCCCGCGAGCTGCAACGGCCTGGATGCCAGCTCGCGTGCTCAAGCGACCGTGCAAGCCTATGGTCAAGCCGCCGGCGCGCTGAGCACGGCCGCAAGCAAGGTCGAGGCGCAGTGGCTCGCGACCTGCAACGCCATCAACGCCGACCTGGGTGAAGATGCGAGCCAAACCAGCGCGGCCAAGGCCTGCGCGGTGCTCAACGCCCGGGTGAAGAAGACGCTCGCCGCGAACTCGGAGAACGCGGTCGAGCTGAAGGTGCAAGCGGATTGCAAAGCAGACGTGAACGTGCAGGCCGATTGCGAAGGCAAATGCCAAGTCGAGGCCGACTGCGATGTCGCGCTCAAGTGCGAGCCCGGCAAGCTAGTCGTGGAATGCAACGGCACGTGCAGCGGCGCTTGCGATGTGCAGGCGCCGACCGTCGATTGTCAGGGGACCTGTTCCGGCTCCTGCACGGCCAAGGCAGCGGTCGCCTGTAGCGGCCAGTGCACCGGCAGCTGTACGGCTCCGACCTGGACCGGCACCTGCGACGCGGGCTGTACCGCCAACTTCGAAGGCAGCTGCGGCGGGACGTGCATGGGCACGTGCGACAGCAAGGACTCGTCCGGCGCTTGCGCGGGCCAGTGCAAGGGCACTTGCTCGGCCAAGGCGAGCGGCAAGTGCGAGGCCAAGTGCACCGGCACGTTCGAAGGCGGATGCACCGCGGAATGCACCGGTTCGTGCGCGGCGGACGCCGCCGTCGCTTGCAACGGCAAGTGCGAAGGCACCTGCAGCTACACGCCCGGCTCGGCTACTTGCAACGGCCAGTGCCACGGCTCGTGCACGGGTGAAGCCAAGCCGCCCACCTGTACCGGTCACCTCGACTGCCAGGCGAGCGCGGAGTGCCACGCTTCCTGCCAAGCTTCGGCAAACGCAAGCCTGAAGTGCACTTCTTCGGCTACGCTGGTCGTGAGCGGTGATGCGAAGCTGGACGCGGCCATCCGAGCTCACCTCGACGACGTGAAGGATGCCTTCGCGATGACTTGGGCGCTCAAAGATCCGATCGCGGATCTCGCGGGCAAGTCGGTGGGTGCCTTCAAAGCCATCGGGGACATCGGCGTTCAAGGCGCCACCTGCTTCGCGGCCTCGCTCTCGGTTGCCGCGCAAGCCAGCGCGAGCATCAACGTGTCGGTTCAGGCCAGCGCTAGCGTGCAGGGCACGGCCAGCAGCAACTGAGGCTCGGCTCGAGCTGACGGCGAGAAGGCCAGCTTGCGAACCGCGTTTGCCGCGCGAGTCGTGGGCTGGCCTTTTTCGCGCGCAGGCGGGGGCTCCGTTACGTTCCGTTACGTTCCCGCGCTGCGTGTCGTCTGCTCGTACAGCCATTCGACTTCCAGCGTGGCGCCATCAGCCATGGGCAGTGAAATCGTGCGCTCGCCGAGCAGCGAGCTGACGAGCGAGCCCCACGTGTCGCTCGAGAGCAGTAGGCTGTAGCCGTCTTCCATGACGCGGATTTCGTCTTTCTGGCCGCCCGGGACGACCGCCAAGCAGCCGCCGGTGAGGCGAGCGCCGTCGGAGCCTTCGGCGTAGACGGCTTTGGGCTCAGTCTGACCGGGGTACCAAACGAGCAGCGCGTCGGCATTGGCTGCCGGCTCGGTCAAGAGCGCGAACGGCGTGCCGCGGTCGAGCCCTCCGACCCCTTGGGCCAGGATCCCCCGCGAAAGCTTGGGCACGCGCACTCGCACGCGCTTGCCTTCGATCACGAAGTGGACGCCCGGCGCCCGCGTTCTGGAAATTTTGCTCAACGCGCTCTCGGCTTCGCGAGCACTTGCCACGCTGGGGCGGGAGAGCGAGCTCCAGGTCGGGAAGGGGAAGCAGCCCGATTGTTCGCCGAGCCGTGCCAGCACCCGATACACTCCGTGGGCGAGCGCGGTCTCGACTTCGCCCGCATCGACCAGGACGGCCGAGAGCGCTCGCCCAGGCAGCGCGACTCCGCGGATCGGGCGTGAATCGACGTACAGCAGGCCGTTGCTGCTGGCTCCGAACAGGCCGCGCCTACCGAAACGCGTCACGCCTCCCATCTCGACCAGGTTGCGCTGCTCGGCCCAACGCAACACGGTCGAGAAGAAACGGCTGAGCTCCCTCATGCGCGCGCTCACGTCGTCGTCCCCGTCGAGGCGCAAGGTCACCACGAGCTCGCGCTGACGGCGCTTGATCAAGCCGTCGCTGACTGCGGTGAGGAAATTCCCCTGGCTGCCCTCGACGACGTCGTGCGCATAAAACGTGACCGTCAGCGCGTCGGGAACGACCGCGACGATGGTCGGCAGGCCGCGACTGGGAGGCGTGAGCCGAGTCAGATCTGGCGCTTCGCCTGAGCCGAACAGTTTCGACCAAACGCTCATCGCCACGGTTTAGCGCGCATCGCCTAGAAACCCCAAGTCAGCCCGCTCTGCCGGCGCGCGAAGCGCAGCGCAACCCCCAGCTCAGATCCCGTAGTCCTTGGTGTTGCTGGCGGGCTTTGGCGAGACGGGCTTGCTGGCGGGGTGAAGCTCTTTCAGACTGCCCGCTGGCGACCCGTTGCTCGGCTCGGCAACAGACGCAGGGGTGGGCGCGCTGCGCGCGTCGTCAGCCGAAGGGGCTGCTGGTTCGGAGGCGCCGAGCCGCGTTGGGTTAGCGCCGGGCGTGGCGACCTGAGCGGGATTTGGGCCGCGATTCGCTGTGCTGCCCGGCTGCTCGTCGCCACTTTGGAGCGCCACCAGGGCGACCGTTCCCGCGCCGAGCACCACGAGCGAAAGCACGATCCACGAACGGCGCGCTGACCAACCCCGAAGCTTGGCGACCTCTTCGGCCGAAGGGATGGACTCGAGTGTCGCGCGAGCGACTACCGCCGACGATGACGTGCGCGCTTGCGAGGGCGGTGCCGCAATGGCCGGCGTACTGGCCGCCGCAACCGGCAGCGGAGGTAGCAAGCTCGACGAGCGCGGGGAGCTGCTTGGGGGTGCGGCTTCGAACGGGTCGAGGGCCGAGGATGGCGTACCCACCGAGGTCAGGGTCTTGCGACGATGCGATGTGGGGACATGCTCACCCGCACCGAGTAGCGTCGCGAACGGCGACTTGTGCACGCCGCGAACCCCCGATGACACGGGAGCGACAGACGCGATCGAGCTGGGTGCGATCGAGCTGGGTGCGATCGAGCTGGGTGCGATCGAGCTGGGTGCGATCGAGCTGGGCGCGATCGAGCTGGGCGCGATCGAGCCGTGCTCTGGTGTGACCGCGCGCGGCGCTGGCGTGACCGCGCGTGGTCCGAGCGTGACCGAGTAGGGCGACGGCCTGACCGAGCGCGGCGTGGGTGTGACCGTGCGCGTCGACGACGTGGCCAACGGAAAGCCATTGCGTGACGACGGAGGCGCACTGATGGCGGGCGGCGGCGCAGGCAGGTTCACACTGGGAAATGTGGAGCTGCGCGTCGGGACCGGCCGTTGCTGCGCAACCGAATTGAGCGTGCGCCCTTTTGAGCCGAAAAAAGTCGCGATTTCGGCGTGAGTGGCCACGCGCTCGCGGGCCACGATGGCGATCGCCGTGGCCAGCTCCGCGCAATCTGCGAAGCGCTGGTACGGATCGACGGCCAGCGCGCGAGTCGCGATCGACTTGAGCGGAATTGCCCAGGCGAGCTCCGGCGGCAGCTGTGGCACGGGCAGCTTCTCGCCCATCAAGCGCTCGATGATGGCGTCCGCACTGGTTTCGTTGAACAGGCGCCGGCCCGCGAGTGCCTCCCACAACAACACGCCTGCGCTAAATACGTCCGCGCGCGCATCGACGGGCTCGCCGAGCAAGCGCTCGGGGGCCAGGTGTCCGAGCACTTCGCTGGCAGGCGTCGAGTCGACGGTCGAAGAATGGCGTTTCGTGAGTGGCACGAGGCGGCACACGCCTTCGCTGTCCACCCGGAACTGCGTCAGCGCGACTTCACCGTGCGCGAAGTTGATGCCCTCGGCATCGAACGTGTCATGGAGCGCAGTCAGTCCTCTGAGTACGTCGAGCAGCATGCGCAAAGCGCGGTCCAAGCCATAACCCGCAAAGCCGCGCCCCGCCGGCAGCTCGAGCCAACCTTTGGCACTCGGATCGAGTGCGTAACCGTGGTCGCTCCGTTGCATGGGCACCAGCCGGGCGTGTACCCGGGACAAGGCGAGCTGCATGGCGAACGGGTCGGCCGACTCGGGTCGAATGCGGGTGGAGCGGTTCATGCGCGGTTGTGGAAGGGGCATGTGGGGGAGCGCTTATTGGACCAAAACGGCAAATCTCGAATCCTTCGCACATTGGCCCACACGCCGTTTCGCGACGGTTGCGGGAGCGGGGGAGCCTGTGACTATTTGGAACGGTGCCCCTTTCCGATGATTCTGGCCAGTGTTTCAGGCACTGCTCGGATAATTTATTGTGAAACCGCGTGCTTTTGGGGCAAGGCGCCTCAGTACAGTTTCACGAGCAGCACAGAAGGGTGCTCAGGGTGCCTGCAGGGCTCGCCACGGTGTCGGCGCACGCGCTGCTTTGCCTCACTTTTTAGTCTTGGCTTCGCGCCGGATCCTGCTTGTAGAAATCAGCAAGCTGCGCATACAGCTCGGCGTGCCGGCGCTCGAGCGCGCGCGGTTTCTCGAAGAACATCTCGGTCAGGACGGCGAAGAATTCCGCGGGATTCGTGGCACCGTAGGGATCGATGTCCGTGCTTCGCCCGGCGTGCAGGCGTTGCGAGAGCTCTTCGAGCTCGTCTCCCAAGACGTGCGCCCAGGACGTGTAGCGCGCGCGTGTGCCAAGCTCGGGCGTGCCGTTCATCGCGCCGTTTTCGCTATCGAGTTGATGGGCGAACTCGTGCAGCACGACATTTTGCCCATCGCGCGGCTGGGCCGCGCCCGACAGCACGTGATCCCAGGCCAGCACGACCAGGCCACGTTGCCACGACTCACCGAGCCGTTCCTGATCTTCCTGGATGACGACCAGACCGTCGTGCTCCTCGGTAGGGACGCGGTAGGCGCTCGGATAAACCAGGATCGAGTCGACGTTCGGATAGATGTCGGTCTCGCGATGCAGCAGGAGCAAGCAGGCTTGACCGGCAATGGTCAATTTCATCTCGTCCGTGAGCTCGAGCCCAGCGCAACCCTCGAACGATTTTTCGGCCACGAAGATGCGCACTAGCTTTTCGAGCTCGTCCCGGTCCTCGGCGCTCAGGTGGCTGAGGTAGGGAATATTTTTGTCGAGCAGTGCGCGCTCTTCCGAGCTGAGTGGCTGTGCGCGAAGCGCTTCGCGTCGTCGATTCTTGAACAGGTCGAACATGTCCCAGGCGCCGTTCTAGCCGGCTCCGGGCGCTGCGACGACTCGCTCGCTGAAAGCCCGAGATTCAGAGGCCGTAGCGATGGCTCACTGCGTCCAGGCCGCTGCCCGAGGATTCGTCCTCGGGCGCCGGGTTGCTCGCGCTCGCAGCGGCATCGGCGCCTGTAGGCTCTGCCGGCTTGAGCGCGGCGGCTACCACATCGGTGGTCGCGACCACTTCGCTGCCGATATCCGCAAGTGCTTCGGTCCGGGGTGGCGATTTGACTTCGTGGCTGGTCGGCGGCAGGGCCGGTTTCATGAACGCACTTTGAAAGGTGTTCGTGTTCGTTGTCGAGGTGCTCTTGTGCCGTCGGTCCATGGACAGAACCCCTGCTTCGGGCTGCACCTCGGGCGTCTCCAAAAGCGCGCGCCAGATGGGTGTGGCTGCCGCCGCGATCACCGGCCGAACGTCGGCCTCCAAGCTTGCAGCGCTCCCCCGGGTTTGCCAGAAGCCGACCCCGCCCAGCCCAAGCAACACGCTCGAGGCGAGCATTGCCAGCGGCAGTCGCGCCGAGCGCCGCTTGCGTGTCTTCGCTTCTGGTTGGGGCAGCTCCACGTCTTCGCTTGGCCGCCAAGCTCGCAAGGCGGCCGCGAAGTCGCTTACGGATTGATAGCGGCGCTCGGGATTCTTCTCCAGACAACGCGCGATGACGTGGTCCAGCTCTGTCACGGTGCCGCCCGAGATCTTGGCCAATGACGGTGGATCTTCGGTCAAGACCTTGGCGCACACCTCGGTGATCGTCTCGCCTTCGAAGGGACTCTGACCCGACGTCAGTTCGAACAAAATCGCGCCCAAAGACCAAATGTCGGCGCGTGCGTCGACGTCTGGCGAGGCCCGCATCTGTTCGGGCGCCATGTAGTAGGGCGAGCCCACGGGGTCGCCCGCGCTGGTGAGCGAGGTACGTGAGGTGCGCGAGACCGAGCGCAACGGTGTGCTCACCTCTTTGGAGATGCCGAAATCCAAGACCTTCAACACGATGCCTTCGGGCGTCGTAGCCAAAAACAAGTTTCCCGGCTTGAGATCACGGTGCACGATGCCGAGGCTGTGAGCCTCGGCCAAACCGTCACAGGCCTGCAGCAGGTAGTCGATGGCCTGCGGCACCGAGAACGCGCCGTGATCCCAGAGCGCCTGCCCGAGGTCCACCCCTTGCAACTGCTCCATCACGATGTACGGGCAGCCCGAGTCGAGACGCGCCACGTCCAGCACGCGCACGACATGGCTGCTCCTCATTCGTGCCACGGCCCGCGCCTCGAACAGCACGCGCGAGACGATGTCCGCGCTGCCCGCATACTCCTCGCGCACTACTTTGATGGCTACCGGGGCGTCCAGCTCCAGGTGCGTCGCGCTGAGCACGACGCCCATGCCGCCCTCTCCGAGGCAGCCGTCGATCCGATACTTATTGCCGACGATGTTACCTGGCACTAGCCGGGTACTGTCGGGGATTGCTGGTTGCGCGCTCATGGCTGGTCTCTGGCTGTTTGGGCCGAGCGTTGTTGCAGCGATGCCTGCGAGCTCACGCCTGCCACTCATCAAAGCAAGAGGGATGCCGTCGCGATCGCGCAGACATGCCCCATGGATCGCCGAGCGGCTGTCCGACCTCGCGCGTGCAACCGCCCGCAGCTCCAGTCATTCGAGTCCATGCTTCCGGGCTGAAACATTGCGTTGCACGTTCTCGACCGCCGCGATTTGTCACGCTGCGGCGTGTTGACCGTACGCTCAGCGCCCGAGGCTGCCCATCATGGCTTCGGGGTAGCGGGGGCCCGAGGCCGCGCCGATTGGAAAGGCGGCTTCCAACGACGCGATCTCGGCCTTGCTCAGCTGCAGCTCGAGTGCCCCGAGATTCTCCTCCAGATGCGTTCGGCGCTTGGTCCCGGGAATGGGGACCACCTGCGGTGACTCCGCCATCACCCAAGCCAACGCCAGTTGCGCCGCGGTGACACCACGTGCTCGGGCCAGATCCGTGATACCCGCCACCAGGTCCAGGTTCTTCTGGAAATTGTCGCCCTGAAAGCGCGGGGAAAAACGGCGATAGTCGTCTTCTTCGAAGTCTTCGAATCTCTTGATCTGCCCGGTCAGGAAGCCGCGCCCGAGCGGGCAGTAAGCCAGAAAGCCGATGCCGAGCTCGCGGCACGTCTCGAGCACGCCGTCGACCTCGGGCTCGCGCGTCCACAGCGAGTACTCGGATTGTACGGAGCTGATGGGACTGACATCGTGCGCTTTGCGGAGCGTGCTCACGTTCACTTCCGATAGCCCGATGTAGCGGACTTTCCCGGCCTTCACCAAATCAGCGAGTGCGCCGACCGTGTCTTGTATCGGCGTCTTCGGATCGACGCGGTGGTATTGGTACAGGTCGACGTAGTCGACCCCGAGCCGCCGCAGGCTGCCGTCGATCGACTGCTTCACGTAGGCGGGACTGCCGTCCAAGCCGCGGTCCTGCGGCCTGGGACCCCGTACGATACCGAACTTGGTCGCGAGCACGAAGCTGTCCCGACGCCGGCCGCGTAGCGCTCGTCCGACGAGCTCCTCGTTGGTGTATGGACCGTACATGTCGGCCGTGTCGAGCAGGGTGACCCCGAGCTCGAGGGCGCGGTCGAGCGTCCGAAGCGACTCGTCATCGTCTCGCCCACTGTAGAAATCACTCATGCCCATGCACCCGAGTCCGAGTGCCGAGACCGTCAGATTGCCCAGATTTCGTGTGTGCATGACACGCTCCTCGAGGGGGATTTCAAAGCCTACGATGGCGCGCGCACAATGCCAGGGGGAATGGATGTTCTCGCCCCGCGAAGCTTGCTAGCCTCCATACTTCTCCAGGAACCGGACGAAACAAGATGAATAGGCGCTATTGGTCAGCCACCGTGGGCGTTTTTGCAACGAGTCTAGTTGCGTGCAGCCCCGGATACATGAAGGCCAGTGAGCTCGAATCGAAGCATCAAGGACCGGCGGATTGCGAGGCGCGTTGCGTGGAGCTCGGCATGCGCATGGGCGCCTTGGTGCTCGTTTCGGACACTCTGCCGGGTTGCGTCTGCCAGCCAAAGCCGAAGCCCCCGGAGGCTCCGAAAGCGAACGGGGATGAAGCGCCCACATCGAACGCCGCGGAGCAGGGCGCCTCGGCGGCCACCACGAGTTATGTCGTCGCCATGGCCGCCGCGGTGGCGGCGCGCACTACCCAGACCCAACAGCAAAAACAAGAACAGCAGAGCTACCTTCCGAAATAGCGCCCACGCTGGGGCAAGCTCTGCCTTTCTCGGCAATCCGCCCGCGAGCCTTCGAAGGTGACGCTTTGCCGCTGCCGGCCGGGCTCGGGCGATGCTAAGGCATGCAGCCGATGGACTCCGACGCCCTGGTCACGCCGCGTTCCGACCGTACGTTTTTCACGTTCAACGCCGTGCTGTCCGCGCTTGCGGTGGCGTTCATCGCCTTCATCTTGCTACGCGGGCGGAGCGCGGGCGGGCCCGATTTGAGCTTCATGCCGGCGGTCAACGCCAGCTTCAACGCGCTCTCGGCGCTGTGTCTGGTGGCAGGCTATGTGGCCATTCGGCAGAAGAAGATCGCGTTGCATCGGCTGCTCATGGTCAGCGCGTTCGCTAGCTCGGCGCTATTTCTGGTCGGGTATCTCAGCTACCATTTCGTGCACGGCGACACGAAGTTCACGGGCACCGGACCTGCCCGGCTCGTATACTTCGCTCTCTTGATCAGTCACATCTTGCTGTCGCTGAGCGTCGTGCCGCTGGCTCTGACGTCGTTCTACTTCGCATTCACGCGTGCCTTCGCGCGTCACCGCCGCTTAAATCGTGTCTTTTTACCGATCTGGCTGTACGTGTCGCTGACCGGCGTGCTGATTTTCTTCATGCTCCGCTAGTACCGTTCCGGAAGAGGGGGCGCTCGTTCTCCAGCATCGCAGCTCGCAGCTCGCAGGGTTCCGGACCAGGGCGGCATGCGCACGATGGCGCAACCGGCTCTCCCGATCGGAGAATGCCAGGAGCGCTCCCTGATTTTAACCGCCGAGCCGCAGAGAGCGCAGAGATCAGAGAAGAGGGATTGGGTTTTGCGCGGCTCGGTAGGCCGCGTCGCAGAAAAATGTCAGGCGGCAATGCAGAACGCTAGCGTTGCGAGCGGTATTTCGGACCTGCAATGACGTGGACGGATGCCCCGCGACAGCATCGGTAGCGGCCCTAAGCTAACCCCCAAAATCTTCCTCAGATCTCTGCGCTCTCTGCGGCTCGGCGGTTAGTCCCTCTCTCTCTCTCTCTCTCTCTCTCTCTCTCTCGAGCGTCCGCGACGCCGAAGTTAGTGTGGCTCGCGGTCGATGCGGTCGATGCCGCCGCGCGATAGCTCGCTGAGCAGATGCGCGCCGCGTAGTAAGCGCGCGAGGGTCGAGTGGATGCGCGGATCCAAATCGCCTGGCAGCTCGGGCACCGGCGCATCGGCGTCCGGCTCGAGGCCACGCGCGAAGGCAGCGGCTTGCTGCAACGTGCCGACCAAGTAGCTCTGCAACGTGTGCGCGAGCTCGGCGCTCAGCGGGGCTTCGAGTGTGAGATCTCGGGCCGCGTAAGTATCGATGGCGGTCAGCGCGCCAGCCGCACGGCGCGCATACGTGATCAGCTGCAGAGCGTACTCCCCCGCGGGGCTGTCGTGGCGAGGTTCGGTCAGCAGCCGTTCGAGCGAGTTCTCTGCCTCGCTCAGCGCTATGCCCGCGTCGCGCCGCGCCGCCATGATGCGCACTTCCGCGGCTTCCGTATGGCGGTTGGCCACGCCGTCGAACACGGCCACGGTGTAGTCGGCCACGGCATCCAGCATGCGCGCCAAAAGCTCCGGCAAGCGCGTGCGCTCGCGCGAAGGGAAGATGAAGACCGCCGCGATGAAGGCGATGCCGCCGCCAATGGCGGCGTCCGAGGCGCGCGCTGCTGCCACCCACCAATCACCGTGGAAGCGCTCCGCCAGTAGCACGAAGACCGGTGTCAGAAAAAACGTGAACAGCCGGTAGTTGCGGCGGTGCGTCGCGACCGCGGCCACCGACAGCGGGAACATGGCCGCGGCCAGTGCCACCGGTGAATGCAGGAGCAGCGTGATGGCGACGGCCGCTATGCTGCCCAGCACCGTACCGAGCACGCGTTGTGCGGCCTTGGCCGCGGTCGCGCCTGAATAGGGCTGCAGCACGGCCAAGGTGGTCACGGTCACCCAGTGCGGGTGCACCGAGATGCGATGTCCGACCAGCGAGGCGATGCCCACCGTGCAAGCGACGCGTGCCCCGTGGTGAAAGAACGTGGACCGCGGCGAGCAGGCGTCGCGCAAGGTCGACAGCTCCGCGCGCCACGATCCGAAGCGATTGAGCCGGGCTTTCTGCTGCTGGCTCGCAGACGGTGGTGGCTCCGTCTCGGCGCGCGCATCCAGAGCGGACGTCAGCGCCTGCGCGGCGCGACTGGCGTCATCGAGGTGTTCGAGCAGCGCCGCGATCGACGAGCTTTTATCGGTCGAGCTTCCGGGCGGAGGAACGGTCGGCGAGCCGTCGCCAGCGCGCAGGTTGGGCGTGCGTAACGTGGTTGCGGTGTCGAGATTGCGCTCGGCAAGGCGGTGTAAACGAGCCAGGATGGTGTGGCGTGCGCCGGACGCGGATTCGAGCTCACTGGCCTCTTTGAGCGTGACCAGCAATGGAAACTGCGCCTCGGCCAAGCCCAGCAGGATCCGCAAATTGCTGCCGATGCGCGTTTCGCCTGCACGTCGCGCGCGGCCACCGAGCGCCAAACGGCGGGCTTCCTCGATCGCATTGCGAATTTTCCGATGATGCACGCGCGCGAGCTGGCCCCAGCGTGGGTCGCCGTCGGGGACGCCGCCTTGCAGGCAAGCTTCGATCTCCGCCGCATAACCGGACAGCGCTTCGAATACGTTGGCTTCCGCTCGTCGCAGCGGAAGATGTGTCCAGATCGGCCAAATCACCGAGGAGAGCAGCGTCGCGACGCCCGCGCCCAGGGCGAAGCTCGCGCCGTCACGAATGGGCGCCGAGCCCCCTTGCGCGCTGCCGATGGCCACCACGATGGTCGTCATCGTGCCCGCGCTCGCCCATACGGCACCCAGTGAGCGCAGGAGCGACGCGGGGAATGCGACCAGCATCAGCCCGAGCGCCGCGAGCCAGGTGCTTTGCGCAAGCGACTCGGAGATCCCCAGGGCGACTCCACCGACCAGCGCGAACGCGCTCGTGGTCTTGGCGCGCGTGCTGCGCAGGCCTCCGGGGTCGACCAGGGTGCCAAGCCAGCCGCCCAGCGCCATCCAGGCGAACTCCTGGCGACCGAGCCAAATCGCCAGATAAAAGGGCACCAGCGTCGCGACGCCCCCGCGCAGGCCCTTGACTAGGTCGGGCGTCGCCGCGTCCAGCCAAGCCTTGTCGTAGCTGCGCAGGCCGGGCAATGGAGTCAGTGCCGCAACTCCTCGTAGACCCAATGGGCCAAGCCCTTGGAGGCATCGATCGAGAAATGGACGCCATCTGGGCGGACTGGCTCGCTGGCTCCGACGTCTTGCTGACAGACGCCGTCTGGGCAGAGGTGGCTGCCAATGTCGAGCACGCGCACGCCGGGCACGCCTGCTGCCGACTTGCGGATGACCGCGTTGATGCAATCGACGCGTTGGTGAAACACTCGGCGATCGTTGTCGTCGTTCTCGTACGGGCCGACCGGGTAGGGCACGGTTGCGGTGAACACCACCCCACCTTCGCGGGCCAACTCAGTCAGACGCAACGCGAGCACGCTGGCGAGCTTCGCGTCCCAATCCGGGCGACACGCGGTGTGCCAGTCGCTCTTCACGTGAAAGCCATACAAGAACACCCCAGCCAAGTAGACGATGCTAGCGTTCGGGTGAAGCGATCGCACTTGCTCCACCCAGCGCGAACCTTGGCAGGTATCTTCGAGCATGTTGCAGCCGTCTTTGCCCATCAGCTCGACGGCCACACCTTGCCCATGCAGATTGCGCAGGCTCCAACCGAGCGAGTTTGCCGTGGAGTCGCCGAAGACGGCGATGCGAAAACGCACGAACTCCGACGCTGACGCCGCGCTCGCTAGTTGAGCCGACGGCGCTTTGGGCTCGGCCCGGCCCTCGGCGTACGTGGCGTGGACGACCAAGAACACGGACAGCGCTACGGCTGCGGGCACGATGTACAGCGGGCGACTGAAGGGCACGCCATGCTTGCGTATTGGTTGCTCCAGGAACCGGTAAGACGCGATGGCGATCGCGAACGTAAGCGTGAAACGCAGGGCGTGCAGGCCAAGGCCGTGGAAATGCGTGCGTTCGGTCGACAAAAACACGTTCACCGGCCAGTGCCACAGGTACACGCCGTAGCTGATCGTGCCGAGCCAGGTGAGCGGGCGAATCGAGAGCCCCCGCGCCACCCAGCTGCGCTCGCCCGCGATCGCGCAGGCGATCAGCGAAAGTGCAGCGAGCTCCGTCAACCAGAACCCTCCGTGGTACAGAAAGGGATTGGTTCCGCGCAGCGTCGCCCAGGCGACGGCCAGTGCGAGAGCTGCCAGCAGCCCGCACACGTCCAGCGTACGCACGGCGCGCGCGCTCAAGTGAGTGTTCGGTGAAATCACCGTGGCCAACGCTGCGCCGAGCAGGATCCCACTCATGCGCGTGTCGGTACCGAGGTACGCGCGGGTCGTGTTGCCCGCATCGAACAAAAACAGCATCGCCAGCATCGACAGTGCACTGAGCGTCAGGCACAGCAAAAGCAACGCGCGATTCGTGCGCCGTCGCAACACGACGCTGACCAACACCGGCCAGACCACGTAGAACTGTTCCTCGATCGACAGACTCCAGGTGTGCTCCAGCGGGGAGGGCGCAGCGAATAGCTCCCAATAGCTCTGGTGGCGGAAGATCGCCTGCCAATTGGCGACGTAGGCCAGCGCCGCCAGCGCTTGCGCGCGCACGGTCTCGAGCTCTTCCTTGCGCGCGAAATAGCGCCCGTAGACAGCGACCGCCGGCATCAGCGAGAGCAGCGCGGGGAACAGCCGTCGCGCACGTCGCACCCAAAACGGGCCCAAAGCGATGCGCCCCGTCTCGCGCCGTTCGGCCAAGAGCAGGGACGTGATCAGGAAGCCGGACAGCACGAAGAACAGATCGACGCCCAGATAGCCGCCGGGCAGCGCGCCGTTGGCATGAAACAACAGCACGCCGACCAGCGCCAGCCCACGCAGCCCGTCGAGTGCAGGCAGGTGACGCAGTCGCGCTGGAATCGTTTTCGAGCTCACGGGCGGAACGTACCGTTACTGCTCGCTCGCTTCTACTGCTCGATTACTTCCGGTCCATGGATTGCCGACCCATGGTCGAGCGCGTTTCCAGTGCAAGCGTATCCCTGGCTTCCGCTCGGGCTCGCTGGGGGAAGGCTCATGGATCGAGGGTCAAAGCAAGCGCAACCACCACGGTCGGCTGGCGCTCGCTCAGGTTGAACACGTAGGCCGTGACGCTCGAGAGCTGGTTCGAAAAGCCCACTAGGACTCCCCGCGCCAGCTCGCGCTCACTTTGGAAGACGCGCGTGCGCTGAAGCACGACGCCGCAGCGAAACCATTCGACAGGCGAAAGGCCCAGCTCCGACCAACTGTAAAAGAAATGATTCGAGCCATCGGCCAGGTCGAACAGGTACTCACCCTCGCTGTCGAGCTCGAGCTTCCAAAAGCCAAGCGCCGCGCGGTATCCGGGCGCAACCCCATTGCTGCTACCGAAGACGCCCCCCAGCATCGGCGTCAGCTCCCAGCGCCAGCGTTCGCCTCCCGAGAACGTGTAACCGGCCCAGACCGAGCCGGTCGCCAGGTCCTCGTAGTTGTAACGGGCTTCGAGATGAACGGCCTCGTGATCGACGCTGAGCGTCGGCTGCACGTAGTCATGGTGGTCGGGCAGGAAGTAGGTGTAGACCGACGCCGAGCCGCTCGTCTGGGCCGCCGTAAGACGCGGGCTAGCGAGCGAAGCCAAGCCCGCCAGCGCCATCACCCGAGCGTTGCTCATGCGCCGAGCGCAATCGTGAGCATCGACGTGAGCCCTGCCGGCTCGACAACGCGCTCGGCAATGCGCTCGTCGGGCTCGAGCACGCGCCTGGCAGCTGTGCTGGGCGCCGCGAGAGCGTGGAACCTGAGCGGGATCACGGGCGAGGTTTCGACCCGCCGTGGTTGAGCGTCAAGCCTGCGCCAGGGACGCGCCCCACCCCCGCCAGACGCGTGCTAATCAGCGTCCGCCATGTCCCGCCCGCCCTCCGCCCCAGAGCCGACGCAGGCTCGCCCCGAATCAGGGCGAGCCCGCATTCGCTTTCCGGAGGGACTGCCGATTTCGGCGCGTGTGTCGGACATTGCACAGGCCGTCGAGGCGAACCAAGTCGTGATCGTGGCCGGCGCGACTGGCTCGGGTAAGACCACGCAGTTGCCGAAGATCTTGCTCGACATGGGTCGCGGCACGGACGGTTTGATTGGCGTCACTCAGCCGCGGCGCATCGCCGCAACGAGCGTCGCGGCGCGCGTTGCCAGTGAGCTCGAATGCGAGCTCGGGCAGGAAGTGGGCTACCAGATCCGCTTCGAGGAGAAGACGAGCGCGCGCACGTACGTGAAGTTCATGACCGACGGCATCCTGCTCGCCGAGATTCAAGGCGATCGGTTGCTGCAGCGCTACGACACACTGATCATCGACGAGGCGCACGAGCGCAGCCTGACGATCGATTTCTTGTTGGGCTGGCTGAAGACCATCTTGCCTCAGCGGCCCGATTTGAAGGTGTTGATCAGCTCCGCGACGATCGAGACCGAGCGCTTTTCCGAGTTCTTCGGGGGCGCGCCGGTGATCCAGGTGGAAGGGCGTACGTTTCCGGTCGAGGTGTTGTACGAGCCGCCGGAGCCCGAGTTGGATTTGCCGGAGGCGGTGGCCAACGCGGTGGCCTCGGTGACTTCGCTCGATCCGCGCGGGGATATTTTGGTGTTCCTGCCCGGTGAGCGTGAAATTCGCGAGACCGAGCGCGAGCTCGTGGCCAAGAAGCTGCGGCATACGCAGGTGCAGCCGCTGTATTCCCGGCTGTCCGCGGGCGATCAGCGCAAGGTTTTTGCGAGCATCCCCGAGCGGCGCGTGATCCTCGCGACCAACGTGGCCGAAACGTCGCTCACCATCCCCGGCATCGTGTACGTGATCGACACGGGCGTGGCGCGGCTCTCGCGCTACGAGTCGCGCACGGGGACCACGACCCTGCACATCGAGGCCATTTCGCAGGCCAGCGCCGACCAGCGCAAAGGGCGCTGTGGGCGCGTGCGCGACGGCATCTGCGTGCGCTTGTACGACGAAGACAGCTTTGCGGCGCGGCCCGCGTTCACTGATCCAGAGCTCAAGCGCACCGGCCTGTCCGGCGTCATCTTGCGCATGAAGTCGTTGGCCCTCGGCGACGTCGAGGAGTTTCCGTTCCTCGATCCGCCGCACTCGCGCGCGATTGCCGAGGGCTACCGCGTGTTGCAGGAGCTCGGCGCACTGGACGCCGAGCGCAAGCTCACGGCGCTCGGCGCTCGGCTGGCGCGTTTCCCGGTGGATCCGCGCATCGGGCGCATGATCATGGCGGGGGTCGAGGAAGGCTGCGTGGCCGAGGTGCTGATTTTGGCGGCGGCGCTCAACATTCAAGATCCGCGCGAGCGCCCGCGCGGGGTGGAGCAGAAGGCCGATCAACTGCACCAGCGCTTTCGTGACGAGCGCTCGGATTTCTTGGGCTTGCTCAAGCTGTGGGCTTTCGTGCGCGAGGCCAAGAGTGTGGGTGAGCTGCGGCGGCTGTGTCAGGCCAATATGCTTTCGTTCTTGCGCATCCGGGAATGGGCCGAGGTCTATCGGCAGCTCGAGGATGTCGCCAAAGAGCTGCAGCTGGGCGCCGCAAAGCGAGGACAGGCGGCACAGGCCAAGGCATCGGGTAACGTGGCGGACCTCGACCTGCGCGTGCATCGCGCGCTGCTCACCGGGCTACTGTCCAAGATCGGGCAATGGAACCCCGAGCAACGCGTGTACATCGGCGCCAAGCAGACGCGCTTCATGCTGCATCCGTCGTCGGCGCTGGCCAAAAAGCCGCCCGCCTGGGTGATGGCGTTCGAGCTGGTCGAAACCAGTCAGTTGTTCGCGCGCACCGCGGCCAAGCTGGATCCCGAATGGCTGGATGACGTGGGCGCGCATTTGCTCAAACGCAGCTATTCCGATCCCCATTGGTCCGAAAAGTCTGCGCGCAGCTCGATCAAAGAGAACACCACGCTCTTCGGCTTGCCGGTCTTTCGTGGGCGCAGCGTGGACTACGCCAGCATTTCCCCGGTGCGAGCACGGCTCATGTTCTTGGAGCACGCGCTCGTGCGCGGCGAGTACCGCTCGAAGGGCAGCTTTCAAAGCCACAACAAACAGCTGCTGGAAGAGGTCGCGCGGCTGCGTGACAAGGCCCGCCAAAGCGATCTGCTCGCCGACGACGAAGCCTTGCTTTCGTTTTTCGAACAGCGCGTGCCAGAGGATGTGGTCAGCGGTAAGACGTTCGAGCTTTGGCGAGAGGCGGCGGAGGCCAAGCAGCCCGAGCTCTTGTGTCTGAAATTGGAAGACGTGCTCACGTTCGAGCAAGGTCACTTGCCGCAGCATTACCCGGACGCCCTGGAATTACACGGTGTGAAGGTTCCGGTCAGTTATCGTTTCGATCCCAGCGCGGATGACGACGGCATCACGCTTTCGGTACCGCTGCCGCTTCTGCTCCAGCTGGATCCCGGGGAGCTCGATTGGACGATCCCCGGTTGGCACGAGCAGAAGATCACCGCCCTGCTCGGCGAGTTGCCCCGAGCGCTGCGCCGTGAGCTCGGCACCATTTCAGAGCTAGCCGCGAATGTCGCGGCCAAGCTCAGCCCGTTCCAGGGTCCGATGTTGCCCGCGCTAGCCCGTGTGGCCTCGGCCGAATCTGGCGTCGAGCTGCCTGAAGGCGTGTTTCGCTTGGACGCGGTGCCGCCGTACATGCGGCTCACCTGTCGGGTGGTGGGCGAGGGCGGCCGTACGATCGCCCAGAGTCGCGACGTGGCCGAGCTGATTGCGCAGCATGGCGGTCGCGCGCGTGAAGCGCTGCGCCGAGCCGCGCCGCCAGCTCAATGGGAGCGCACGGGCATCACTAGTTGGGACTTTGGCGAGCTGCCGGCGTTCATCGTCCGCCGCGTGCTGGGCGCCGAGCTGCGTTCGTACCCGGCGCTGATCGATCGCGGAAAATCGGTCGATTTGAGCTTGCTCGAGACCGAGCGCGCCGCCGAAAGCGCGACTCGGCTCGGCGTTCGACGGCTATTCGCGCTCGCCGCACGTAGCCAGCTCTCGGTCTTCGCCAAGCAGTGTCCAGCGCCGTTTGCGCTGCGCGCTGCATTCTTGACTCCGCGCGTCGAAGTCGAAGCATTTCGCGAAACGTTCTTGGCGCGAGTCGTCCAAGAAGCTTTCGGCTGCGGCGAAGGCGCGGCGCTACCTAGGAACAAGGCCGCGTTCGAGGCTCAATTCACGGTCGGCACGCCGCGCATCACGTCCGCATTCAAGGCGCTCGAACGTGCTGCGCTTGCGGCCTCGGCCGAGCTGCAAGCGACCTTGCGCGCGCTCGAAAGCGCGGCAAAGCACCCGAGCGCAACGCTGGCGCGCGGCGAAATACGCGCTCAGCTCGAGCAGCTCTTCACGCCCGACCTGCTCGAAACCGTGCCACTTTCGCGACTCGAACAAATCCCGCGCTACTTGCGCGCGACGCAGGCGCGTCTGACACGCGCCATCAGCGACCCTCGAAAAGATGCCGACAAGCTCGCGCCCTTTGCGCCGCTGTGGGCGGCATTCTTGGCTCGTCAGAGCGCGCTCAGCGATCGCAGCGCAGCCGCAGCCTTGCGCTGGGCGTTCGAAGAATTACGCGTGGCGATCTTTGCCCCCGAATTGCGACCGGCGGCCCCCGTCAGCGTGGCCAGTCTGAGCCAAGCGCTCTCGCAACTCCGCTAGCGCTCCCTGCGTCGGCCCTAAACAGGCTGTGTAACCGCAGTCGGCGGAGTGCTCGTGCGTTCGCGCACGGCGCTGCGTAGCGTCGCCACCACGTCATCCAAGTTTACCGGTTTGACCAGGAAGCGATCGGCGCCGAGCGACGACAAGAGCCGCCATTCCTGCGGCCCACCGGAGGCCGTCATCACGATGATCGGCACGTTCTGCGCTTCTGGTTGCGAGCGCAGCAGGGTGGTCACCTCCACCCCGTCCAAAACCGGCATTTGTAGGTCGATCATCACGACCGAGGCCGGCTTTTGCGCGAAGGCATCCAGCAAATCGCGCCCATTTTCGACGCACACGATGTCGGCGTCTGGAAATTCCATGCCCAGCTTCAGCGCCAGCAGATCGCGAAAGTCACGATCGTCTTCCGCGACCAGAATGCGCACGGGCTCCACGCTGGATGCACGCGCTTCCTTCAACGCGCGACGAAATAGGTCGGCCGACGCAAAGCGGTTCTCCGGTCGTTTTTGCAAAGCTTTCGAGAGCACGTCGTCGAAGGCTGTCGGTAGACCCGGGCGGCGCCGGCTCGGCAGCACCAGTTCCTGAGTGGCGTGCCCGATCATGATCGCCAGCGCGGTTCGCCCGTCGAACGGCACGCTGCCCGTCAACATTTCGTAGGCCATGCAGCCCAGGGCATAGGTGTCGCTGCTCACGCTCGCGGGTTGGTCACGCTCGAACGCCAGCTCCGGGGCCATGTATTCGGGGGTGCCCGCGATCACCTTGGTTATGTTGCCGTCCACGTACGGCGCCGCCAGCCCCAAATCAGCCACGCGCACGCGCAGCTGGTTGTCCAAGAGCACGTTGCTCGGCTTCAGATCGCAATGCACCGTACCCGCCCCGTGAATCGCCGACACGCCGAGACAGACGTCGTTCAAGATGGCCAAGCAGGCGTCCAAGTCGGCTGCGCCATTGCGCTCTGCGAGCCAACTGTCTACGGTTTGCCCCTCGACCAATTCCATCACGAAGTAAGGCACGTTTCCGTGCTCGCCGAAGGCGTGAATGACCAGCACATTCGGGTGGTTGACGAGCGCCATGGCGCGCGCTTCTCGCAGGAAGTGCTGGCGTGAGTCCTCGTCGAACGATGCTTGGTTGACGAATTTGATCGCGACTTTGCGACACAGCTGCAGGTCGAAGGCCTCGAGCACGACGCCCATCGAGCCGCGCCCGAGCTCGCCCAGGATCCGGTACACGCCGCCCACGACATCACCCACCGCGGGCAGCCGATGCCCGTCGTCGTCCGTATCGCGCAGAAACTCATCGACCAAGCGCGCGAGTGGTCCTTCTGGCGGCAGGTCCGCACCTTCTGCCGGCAAGTTTGCTGATGCCATTGCCTTCGGGACTGCAAGTTGCAAGCCGCCGCCAAAATGCCGAAATTTCTAGTGGGACCGTGCTTAGAACCGAGGCTTTGTGACTCGCTTCGCCGAGCGCGTGCGGCGGAGGTGCTAGGCGGACGTGTAGCGCATGCTACTGTCCGGTGGCGGGCCTGGGTGTAGCGCCGCCGCATCGACGCAGCATGGGTCAAACGTTACCCCTTTCCCCTCTCGCTTCGCCGCTCTCGACGGCCGAGCGAGCATCGCTCCAGCAAACGTTGCGGGAGCTCTTGCTCTGGCAGCGCGATTTGAAAAAGTGGCCGGCGCTGCCGCCCGCCCCCGAGGCGACTCCGATTGTTTCGTTGTACGCACGGGGCGGACCCTGTGGCTGCGCGGAGGTGAGCAAGGGCCCACCCGGGGAGCGGATCGCTCGCGCCTTCGTGCACGCTTTGGGTGATGGTCGCTTTGGCGGTTTGAGCCGCGAAGGTCGAGCCGGGCTGCGCTGCCAACTTTCCTACGCACATGCCGTCCGCACCGTGTCGCTCGACGGCGTGGCTTCGTCGCTGGAAGTGGGAACGCACGGCATCGCGCTCGCCTTGCCCAATCGTCCGCTGACGCTCTTACCGGACCTCGCCCGGGACCATTCGCTCGACGCCGAGGGCATGCTCGAGACGCTGGAGCGCAAGGCGGAGACGAAGCGCGCCGCCTGGCCCAAAGACGGTCTGTATTTGTTCGAGACCGAAACGGTGCAGGTGCGAATGACCGAGACGCCAGTGCTCGAGCCAAACCCGATCGCTGCCGCTGCCGAGTGGCTCGCAGCACGCGTGAATGCCAAAGGCCAGGTGACTTTCGGCGTGAGTCCGCGGACTAGCGAGCAACACCGGAAGTCGCCCATGTTTCACGGGCGCACGGCGATTCTGGTGCGCGCGCTGTTGGCGCAACGGGTGGGCCGTGACGCCGCGACGCGGGCACGGCGCTGGCTCGAAGTCGAGCTGGTGCGGGCGCTCGCCGGTCACCCTGTCGAGCAATTCCCGAGCGAGCCCGCGCTGGTAGCCGGCACCCTCGCGCTCGCGGTCATGAGCGGCATCGAGCTGGGCGACGCGCTGCTCGCCTATGCGGCGCGACCCGAAGTGCTGACCGTGCCGTGGCATGCGGCGCAGGTCGTTGCAGCGCTGGGTCCGAGCGCGCCGGATGAGTTGTGGCAGGCGTGCAAGCGCCACCTGGAGGTCGAGCCCTGGGCACCCTGGACGGCGCTGGCCGCGAGGGCTCGCGCCGACGGTGAGACCTTTGCGCGTGCGGCCGCGGCCCTGGTCGCTTCGGTCCCCGAGCACGGACCCCACGTCGGCGGAGTCGGACCGAACAGCGTGCCAGAATTGGCACGTACTGCCGCCACCGTCGAAGCCCTACTCACCGTCGACTCGTCCGCCGCCCGGTCCGCGCGCGCGCGGGCGCGCGGCTTCCTGCTCCAGCAGCAACTGAACGGCAACAGCTGCATCGTGGCCTCGGATCCGGAGCTCGTGCACGGCGCCTTTCCGCAAACGCCGGTGCACGATTACCTGCAAATCGACGTCACGGGTCAGGCGCTACTGGCGCTGGTTGGCACGAGCCAGTCCGTGCCGCCCCCCGCGTTCGCCTGACTTCCCGAACGCTGCTCGCGGCGCCCCGGCGCCCGCGCCCGGATGCAATCGGCTGTAATTGTGTCCGGGCCGGCGCTGCGGCAAATGGCGTGGAATGAGTGTAGGTAAGGTGACGACAACTGCGCCCGTTACATGCGGCGAAAATGCGCGTATTGTTGCTAGCCCTTAGGAAGGAGCGTCGATGAGTTTGGTCGTAAAGGGTATGGTTCAAGTTGAAGGCACGACCTATCGCATCGTGCGGCTCAAGCGCGGACACTACAAGGTCGTGCGCGTGCTCGATGACGCCTCGGTCGGAGTATTCTCGGTTGGCTCTACTTTCGAGATGTCCCCTGAAGGCATCGAAGGGGACTTGATGCGGGAAATTGCGCGCGTCGCCATCAAGGGCGCCAAGACCACTTGGGTGGGGCGCATCGACTAGAGCCGTCCGCCATGCCCTCCAAGCGCAGCGCTGGGATCCTGCTCTATCGGCGCCGCAGCGGGCAGGTCGAGGTGCTGCTGGTCCACCTGGGGGGGCCTTTTTGGAGCAAAAAAGACGACGGCGCCTGGTTCATCCCCAAGGGAGAGCTGGAAGCGGGTGAAGACCCCCTGCAGGCCGCCCGACGCGAGTTCCGCGAAGAGCTCGGCAGCGAGCCCCCCGAGGGCGAGCCGCTCGCGCTCGGCACGGTCAAGAACAAGAGCGGCAAGCTGATCTACGCCTGGGCGCTCGAAGGCGATCTAGAGCTAGCGACCTTCCAGAGCAACACCTTCACGCTGGAGTGGCCGCCGCGATCGGGCCAAACGCGTGAGTTTCCCGAAATCGACCGGGCCGCATTCTTCGAGTTGCCGGATGCCGAGCAGAAGTTGCATCAGGCAGAGCTACCTCTGCTCGAGCGCTTACGTGCGCTGCTCAGTGGACCAAGCTGAGGGGCGCGCCGGTTGGGGGCGCGCCGGTTGGGGGCGCGGCCGTTGGAGGCGCGCCGATCGGGGGCGCGCCGGTTGCGGCGGGGGCAGTCGCGGGTGCCGCGCTCGCGCCTGGTGCGGCCGCGGCTGGTGCGGCGGGTTGCGGCAGCGACGCTGCCTTGGCGAGCTCGGGCAGCGCGCTGTTCGGTGGCACCGCGCTCGCGGGGATCACGAGTTGGCCGACCAACGCGTGCAGATCCGCCAGGTGTGATTCGAAGCGCTTGGCATCGTCGTAGTAGCCGATCACGAGCAATCCGGTGCGCTGTGCGCTGTAGACCGTATGGCTTTGACCGTCCGGGGCGCTTTCGGTCGTGGTCGCGACGATTGGCCAGCGGGGGGCGCTCGGCTTGCTGATCCCGACTCTCTCCAGGTACGTCACCTTGGCGAAGATCAATTCTGCCTTCGAGTCGCGATGCGTCGGATCGAGGCGCAGCTTCTCGACGTCGGCGATCTCGATCACCCCACGAATGGCCGGGAGCGCGCCCAGCGAAAGCGACTCCTTCTTCACGGTGAAAGTGGTGTAGTGCCGGGCCTTGGCCGCTTCGAGCCCGAACAATGTGGACTGTTCGAACAGACCCGTGCCCTCCAGCCCGTCGGCGTAGCTCTCGAGGATGACCTCGAGATCGCGGCTCGCGTCGTCGGCTTCCATAGGGTGGACCTTGAGCCAGATCACCGCACCGTCGCGCGAGTGGACGAAGCGTAGGTCGAACAGGTTTTCTTCGTGCCGCTCGGACCTCGAGACCGTACCGTCGCCGTCTTCGTCGAGCCTGCGCACGGCCCGATACTGAACGCCGTCCTTTTCGTGCCACTTGTTGGCAGCAGGGTCGTACGTGTAGTTATCGAGCGCCCAATCGTCGGGCAGAAATTTTCGTCTGCTGGCATCTGCATAGTTGACGCGGTACTTGGTCAAGGACTGCTCGTAGCCCTGGGGGCCTAGTGCACCACTCGCCGAGGTGCACGCCGTGCACAGAACCAACCCCAACCCCAAGAACCAGTTCGCGCTCGTCATTGATTTCTCGCCACCTGAGGGCCACTCGAGCCTTGGTAGTCGCACGGGCGGCACAAGCAATTCAAGCGAAATCTCGGGGGCTTTGCCTAGTAGGCAACGCGCTCGACACGGTTTGGACATGTGCCGGCCTTACGCGGTTTCGTACGGTCGGCGGATGGCTCACGACGCTCCTCAGTTCGGGGTTCCGCATGGTTTTCACCAAGATCGCGCGCAGGTGGCGGCGCTCAAGCAGCGCCTGTTCGACGGCGGAGTGAAGAGCTGCCTGGCGACCTTCGTCGACATCTACGGCATTCCCAAGGCCAAGCTGACCCCGATCGAGTCCTTCGAGCATTTGTGCGATGGTAGTGAGCTCTACACCGTCGGCGCCGTCGAAGGCCTGGGGCTCGCAGGACCGCAAGAGGACGAGTGCGCCACGGTTCCCGACCTCGAAAGCGCCATCGTGCTGCCCTGGGACAAAACCCGGGCCTGGTTCAGCAGTGATCTGTACTACCACGGTGAGCCCTACGCCGGGGACCCGCGCGGCATCTTACGGCGTGTGCTCGCGCGCGCAAAACAGCTCGGCTTGAGCTTCAACCTCGGCATCGAGCCCGAGTTCTACGTGCTGAAGCCCGACGCCCAGGGCAAGCTTGGACCGATCACGAAGTCGCGCTTTCAAGGCCCCAACGCCTGCTACGATCTGACACTCGCCAGTGAATCGTCGGAGTTCTTGGATCCACTCGCGAGCCATCTGCGCGAGCTCGGCTGGGGCTTGTATTCGTACGATCAGGAGTGCGGCCGCGGTCAGTACGAATTCGACTTCGGCTACAGCAACGCGCTCACCATGGCCGATCGCTTCGTGTTCTTGCGCTTCATGATCAAGAAGGTCGCAGAGCAGATCGGCGCCACGGCGAGCTTCATGCCCAAGCCCTTCGCCGACGACTTCCGCAGCGGTGCGCACTTCAACATGTCGCTCGCCGATGCCACGAGCGGCGCAAATTTGTTCGCGCCCAGTGGAACACCGGGAAAGCTGGCCAGCCGCTACGGCGTCGCTTGCTCTGACCTCGCGCTGCATTTCATTGCCGGCCTCAAAGCTCATGCGAACGCGATCACCGCAGTCACCTGCCCGACCTACAACTCCTACCAGGGCTTGATTGCGCAAGGCGATTTGGCGGACTTTTCCTGGGCGCCGGTGCTCGTCGCCTGGGGCAAGAACAATCGCAGCGCCATGCTGCGCTTGCCGGGCAACCGCTACTGTGTCGAAAACCGCGCGGTCGACATGGCCAATAATCCCTACTTGGCGGCCGCCATCTCGCTCGCCGCTGGGCTGGACGGCATCGAACGCGAGCTCGATCCCGGCGAGCCGCTGAACGATGATCTGTATCGCCGCGGCCGGAAGGAGCTCAAAGCGGCCGGTATCGAGCTCTTACCGCGGACACTCTTGCACGCGCTGGAGGCGTTCGAAGTCGATGATATCGGAAGTCAGGCGTTCGGCAGCTTCTATCGAGACATCTACCTCAATCACAAGCTGCGCGAATGGGAGCGTGGCTTCTACCCCGTGCACGAGGAGCAGCGGCGCGCGCAGTTGACATTCATCTGAGCTCGAGGCTCAGGGCGCGCCGAGTAGCTCACGGATTGCGCCGTCGATCTGCGTGCTCGCTTGCGGGTTGCGGTCGGGACCGCCCGCGATGTGACCCCAAGACGACTCGATGACGTGCACCTCCGCGCGCGTGAGCTGCGCTGCTTCCAGCCGACTATCGTCGGGGTGGAAGTACAGATCCTGGTTCACGGGCATGAGCCGCGTACGAGCCGAAATGGCGCCCAGCGCGCGGCCGAGGTCGCCTTGGTACTGCGGGTTGTCGCTGATGTCGGCGTTTTGCCAGCTGTCCAGCATGCACAACAGATCGTTGGCGTCCCGGGCTTGATGATCGCGCGCCCAGGCATCGAGCAGCGCTTGGGGCGAGGCGTAGCCGAGTGCGCGATACTCGTGATTGCGGAAAAATGCCTGGCTATAGGCCCAACCCGCGTACACGCGCCCGAACGCAGCCAAGCCGCGCAGCGGTGGCTCGTGGTAGCGCCCTTCGGCGAACGCCGGATCGGCGAGCAAGGCGGCTTTCACGCCTGCCAGAAAGACCCAATTGTGCGGCGACGTGCGCGCCGAGCCGCACACCGCGAGCAGACGCGCGACCCGCTCCGGAAAGAGCGCCGCGTGGTGATAGGCCTGTTGCGCGCCCATCGACCAACCCAGCGCGAGCGCGACGCGCTCGATGCCGAACTGCTCGCTCAGCAAGCGCTGTTGAGCGCGCACGTTGTCGAGCAACGTGAGGCGCGGGAAAGCCGCGCCGGCCTGCGTGGGGTGGTTGCTCGGTGACGACGAGACGCCGTTGCCGAACAAATTCGGGATCACGACGAACCAATCGGCCGGGTCGAGAGCACGTCCGCTTTGGACGAGCGTTGCATTGTCCCGATGGCTGCCGGTGTAATAGGTGGGAAAGATCACCGCATTCTGGCGATCCGCGCGCAACTGGCCGAGCGCTCGATAGGCGAGCCGTGCGTTCTGCAGTACTTCGCCCGATTGCAGCTCGAAGTCACCGAGCTCGAAGTACTGCGCATCTGCTCTAGCCGCGTCGCCGGCGTTCATCGCCTCATCTTAGCCGACGACGGCGCGCGAGCCCGAGCAGTGCCAGCCCGAAGCTCAGCCCAACGCTGCTTCGGCTGCGATCTCCGGGTACTAGTGAGCAACTGCAGCCCTCGTCGCTGCTCGCGCCGGAGCCCGGGTTTGGGCCGCCGCTCGTGCCGGCTTCTTCGCCTTCGTGCGAGGCACCCGCAGCGCTCGTTCCGCCCGACGGCTTGCCGCCCGGCTTGCCGCCAGCACCGCCCGCCGGGTTGCCCGATGTACCGGCTTTGCCGCCCGCCTCCACGCCGTCGTTCGCGCCGGCAACGCTGCCTTCGCCGCCCAGGCCAGCCAGGCCGCCTTCACCGCCTTCACCGCCCGTGACCGGTGGCGTTCCCACGTACAAAGTTCGCGAGACCTGGCGGGTCAGCTTGGCGCGGTCGAGCGCGGTGAGGCTGTAGCTCACCAGCGTGCCCTCGGGCTGAGCAGGGATCGTGACGCGGAATAGGTCCCCGCCGATGAAGGTCACTCGAGCCTGCTGGGTGATGCCCGCGATCGTGTACGGCACCGACAGCGCCGCCATTTGACCGGCTTGGTTCGTGGCACTGTCTTCTATTGCGACGCGAAACACGATCGGCGCAAAGGGCACGCCGACCGGCGTCTCGATGGCGCGGAACACAGGCGGGGTGACGTCCGCGGCGAGCCCATAGTAGACGCGGTTATTGCGCAGCGTGGCGGCGTTGGCGGCGGTGATCGTGCCTTCGCCCTGGCCGGTCACGAGGTCGAGCTTGCCGTCGCCATTGAGATCGCCGAGGTCGATGGCAAGCGTGAGGTTCGTCACTTGCGGTAATGCGTCCTCCGCATACGTGAAGATGCCCGCGCCATCGTTCAGCAGCACCTTCTCCGAGCTGTGGCTGCGGCTGCCGACCACGATGTCGAAGTGTCCGTCGCCGTTGACGTCGGCGCACTTCACGGCGCCGTCCAGGGCCGGCGGTTCGCCCACGATGCGGGCCCGGGTCTGGTCCGCGAACGCGCCGTGGCCGTCGTTGATCAGTAGCTGCGTGACGTTCATCCCCACGGGCGAGCCGTCCGGCGCTTTGCCCGCGTTGTCCAGCACCAGGTCCAGGTCGCCATCGTGGTCCAGATCACAAGCCTCTTGATTGTTCGCGTAGGGTCCCTGCTTGGGCGCGTAGTTGGCGCTGATCTCGCCGGGTAGCCTGCCCGTGAAACCGGTGCCATCACTGAAATAACCATGCCCGTCGTTCAGCAGGACGCGGCTCTGGCCTTCTCGGTGATTGACCAAGATGTCGAGGTCGAAGTCTCCGTCGACGTCGACGAAGTCGAGGTCCGTGGGCCGCGACCCGTGGTAGGGCGTGGTCGCCGTCGCCGAAATCGTGGCTGGGAAATGATCGGTCGCAGTGGGGGCCGCCTGTTGTGTCTCCGTGAGCGTGAACACGCCGTGCCCGTCGTTGCT
>Ga0207691_10000985_pt1 | contig 28294 bp, 25 predicted proteins | sample KBSM13metaG_FD_184327 | JGI IMG/M metagenome (GOLD analysis project Ga0207691, IMG submission 184327) | Miscanthus rhizosphere microbial communities from Kellogg Biological Station, Michigan, USA - KBS M1-3 metaG (SPAdes) (version 2) | ecosystem: Host-associated > Plants > Roots > Rhizosphere >...
ACAAACCCGTTGTCGTGATATCTGAACTAATCAACGTATCAATCGACGAGCTGCTGCGTGAATTAACGCCGCATGTGCTCGGGTCTGTAGTCAGAAGATTTCGAGACTTTTCTGCCGGTGAGGATGCGGTGCAGGAAGCATCTCTTGCGGCGGCTGTGCAGTGGCCCCGTGTGGGGATTCCTGATAATCCACGCGCCTGGTTAACGCAAGTAGCCTTTCGCCGGATGATTGATCACATTCGCAGCGAGACAGCTCGACGACGACGTGAAAACGATGCAGCGCTTGATGCTAACTTCATAGTCGAGGCCTCAGCCAGCGAAAACGCATCCTCTGAAGACGACACGCTGGTGTTGCTGTTCATGTGTTGCCATCCGGAGTTGACGGAAGGTTCGGCGATCGCCCTTACGTTACGTGCTGTCGGCGGTTTAACGACTGCCCAGATCGCGAACGCTTTTATGGTTCCCGAAGCGACGATGGCGCAGCGCATCAGTAGGGCCAAACAAACTATCAAGACGTCAGGTGTTCCGTTTCAGTTACCCTCTGCTCAGGAGCGTGGAACTCGTCTACGTTCAGTTCTCCACGTTCTCTATCTAATTTTCAGCGAAGGATATGTGACGAGCACGGGTGGCGAGCTGCGTCGCGACGACCTCGCACACGAAGCAATCCGACTTAGCCGAATCGTTCATAAGCTGCAACCGGAGGATACGGAAGTTGCAGGGCTGCTGGCACTGATGTTGTTAACCGATGCTCGACGAAATGCACGCACAAGCGCCGAGGGCGATTTGATCCCACTGGCTCAACAGGACAGGTCATTGTGGGACAAGCAAGAGATCACTGAAGGTGTCGCTTTGATTTCAGCAACGTTGCCGAAAGGTTCGGTTGGTCCGTTTCAATTACAAGCCGCTATTGCCGCCGTTCATGATGAAGCGAATAGTGCTGAAGAGACTGACTGGCCGCAGATACTCGCGCTTTACGATGTCCTAAAGCGAATCTCGGACAACCCGATGGTCCGGCTCAATTATGCGATTGCATCTGCAATGGTCTTTGGCGCGGCTAAAGGATTGGAATTGCTTTCAGCCCTGGATAATGACCCGCGACTTAAGAATCATTATCGACTAGATGCTGTTCGAGCACATTTGCTTGAGCTTGCAGGTGATTGTGAGATGGCCGTGGTTCACTACCGAGCCGCCGCCGGCAAGACAGCCAGCCTTCCAGAACGAAACTATCTACTAACTCAAGCCGCGCGTCTGATTGCGTCTTGAATTCTTAGTTCGGCAATCGAGTTGATTTGCGGCTTTGCCGCCTCCCTTGCGGAAAGCCTCCGGCTTTCCGTTCGCCCTTAGCAGAAGGGTGAGGCTTTGCCTCGGCGGCCTAGCCGCAAAAGAGTTGCTCGCTCAGCGGAAAGCCAGAGGCTTTCCGCACGGGAAGCGGCAAAGCCGCATAACCAAAGTCACATAACCATGCCAAGGTTTCATTCAATTCAGATATGAGACTTGAATCTGCTATGCTCTGCGCCAAGAGTTGTACATCTCGCATGCGTTATCCCGGTTTATAAAATGATCAGTAAGTCGCAATTGTTCAAGATTTCAAATCGAGCGTTAGTGGCATTTGTCCTGGTTTTGTCGACCGCGGCTGTGTTAACAGGGCAATCTCTCGACCAGTCCAAGCCCTCACCTATTCGAACTAATAACCTACAAGGTCATATCGGCGCGCGGGATCTGGGCGATTCTCGACTGACAGATCATTATTACGCTTTCACTGGAACACCCGGTGACTTGCTGATCACGATTCAAAGTCGAAATTTGAATGGCGATCTCGACGTGTTTACAGCTGGCAGCCTGCGTCCGCTACTGAAGCTGACTTTATACGCGGAGAGCGTTGCACCTGTTACCAAGGGAATCTATCTTCGTAAGCGTGAAGATTTGATCCTACGCATCGAAGCGAGAAGCCCAAACGACGATGAGGGCACATATCAATTATTTTTCGGCGGTTCCTTCGAGCCCATGGTTGGCGGCAGTGATCTAGCCGAGAATGAAGCCGCCGCCTCCGACGCGTCCGCCTCCAGTGGATCAGGGAAGACCAAACGGGTGTCGTCTGTTGGGGCACGACTACCAGAGCCTGAACCACCTGTGACTGAAGTAGCTGCTGCCCCGGCACCTACTCCCGAGGCAACACCTGAAAACAAGGAAGCCGCGCCTGAGGTCCATCCCGAGGCGCCAACGGCGAAAGCAAAACCAACGACCGCAGCGACTACGCCACGTACTCGTCGACCTGCGGGACGCCGCACAACGACCACGTCAACGGTAAAACCGAAAGTCTCTGAGACAACGGCGACAGAAGACACAGTTAAGAAAGAAGAGTCTAAAACGGCCGAAGAGACCCCGGAGACGGCAGCGCCTTCCGAAGTTCCCAAGGCCAGACCCGGCAGTCGCACGAATCCGAAGCGCACCGCAACTACCTCAACCACCACTGCAAAAACTACAAAGCCAAAGCCTGAACCAGCGGCTGAGGTTGCGCCTGAACCTGAAATCGGACCACGTCTAATCATCGAGACGAGCGACGGCACACTCATCAACCGTTCGATGAGCACCGTCCGACGTGTAATGGTTGAAAACGGTCAGGTGGTAGTAACTGCGAAAGACGGCAAGATTGATCGTATTCCGTTGGCGAATGTAGTGCGGATGAGTATTGCGCCGTAATGTCCGATAAGCTTTAGCTTGTCGTTGTCGAAAGACAAAAAGCCGCAGATTTTCGCAGGTGAGAGCAGATTAGAGGAAGACTGCAGCGATCACCACCGCTTCAAAAGCCTACTTTAGCTGCGTTCACCTGAGTAAATTTGCGGCTCATATTCTTTTCAACACGACAAGCTAAAGCATATCGGACATTCATTTCCCAGACTTCAATGCTGTCAGCTTCTCCTTGAATTGCGGTAAGTCAACGCTGGTTGGATCCACTTTCTCCAGTTTGGCAATCGCATCCTCAGCCGCTTTGGCGTCGCCCTTCTGAAGCGTTGCCGCTGCCAGGCCTGAAAGTACCATCGTGTCGTCCTGTTTAATTTTCAACGCGGCCTGGTACCACTTTTCAGCGACGTCGAAGTGGCTCGCGTCGAGGTTTACCATTCCCAATAGAACGACGGTTCGGTAGTCAGTCGGCTTGAGTTGATTGGCCTTCAAGAGGAATTCGATTGCCTGGTCATAGCGCTGGATTTGATAGTAGAGTTCCGCCGCTTGCATCTGAGCGTCAAAGTTTTGAGGCTCGTTCTTAGCCTTTGCAATCGATGAGGTTACTTGCTCGCGAATTTTTGCCGGATCATTGACTGCGTCTTGCGAGCCAACCGGAGGATGATCAGCGGGAAGTGACTGTGATGAACCGGCGCCCGCGATTGCAGCAGGCATTGCATTCTTCTGACTCATCGTACTGGCGAAGATGAATCCGACGATGAATCCAAACAGGATTCCGATGATTGCGAAAAGTAGATTCTCTCTGGTCATTAGTTACTCAAGTAGGTCGTTAATGTTCACTTGCTGCCAGACAATGTCTTGGCTTCGTTTATTCGTTCTGTAATCGCCTGGGCTACGTCTGAGCCCGCTGGAACTCTGCTAAGGACTTTCTGCCAGATCTCAATCGCCTTTTTGTAATCTTTGGCTTCGAAAGCAGCGGTCCCTGATAGTTGCAACGCCTTAGCATTTTCCGGGTCAACTTTGAGCGCCTGGTTGATCAATTCGGTTGCTCTGCCTTCGAGTTTACGATCACCAGCCATTGCAGTGGCAAATGCATATTCGGCCCAAAGGTCGGCGTCATTCGGACTGAGTTCGGTGGCCTTTGCATAAGCGCCGGTAGCTTCACCGTATCGTTGCATCGAGTTGTAAGAACGTGCCAGCATTACCCAGCCTGCGGGGTCAGAAGGGTTCGCTTTCAGTTTGTCAGCCAGCTTTTGAACATTGGCTTCGATCTGCGCTTGCGTGCGTTGGCCGGCGCCACCCATCATCGGAGCCGACTCGGGCGCTACAGTTGCAGCGCTGGAGATAGCTTGGGGCGATCCCACCTTCATATAGAAGACGACGGCGATCAGTGGAATCGCAAGCGCCACTGTGTAGGCCGTGGCCCGATTGTTCGTTGAGGTTGTCTTCGAGTCCTTTCGGCTGGTGCTTAACCCTTCCAACGCGCGTCGTTTAATTTCTTCCGTCGTGTAGGCGGTGGTTCGATTGTTCGTCGAGGTTGCCTTCGAGTCCTTTCGGCTGGTGCTTATGTCTTCCAATACTCGTCGTTCAATCTCTTCCGTGTCTTGATCAAACTGCTCCTGGCTAACAATACCGTTCTGCAAGTCTAGTTTTAGTTCTGCCAATTGATCGCGATAGACGGCGATGTTTGCCTGTTTCCGTTCGGCTTCGGACCCCTCCTGCGAAGTCTTGCTTCGCTCGAACAGTGTCGGTAACAAGAAGGCGAGCGCGATGACAAGGAGGCCGGCGCAAATCAACCAGAAGAGAATCATAGCGCCTCCTTTCCTGATTTGGCGGAGAGCAACTCCCCTGCGAGACGCCGCTCTTCACTTGTTAATGGTTCAGCTACGATTGCATCTCGTCGTTGGCGAATGTACCGGAAGAGTATAAAGAAACCCGCGATCAGGATAATGAAGGGTCCAAACCAAAGCAGGTACGTTGTGGGAGTCACTTGCGGACGATAAAGGATGAACTGACCATAACGTGCTGTCAAAAACGAGATAATTTCCTTGTCACTCTTACCCGCTTTGATCTGTTCGCGTATTTCGCGACGCAAATCTTCAGCGAGCCCGGCTTGCGAGTCCGCCAGGGTTTCATTCTGACAAACAAGACAGCGCAGCTCTTTTGAAAGATTCGCTAACCGTTGTTCGACTGCGGGGTCTTCACCAGACACGGGCCCCGCATCTTTGCCGGGGACGCCATGGCCCACTATCAGCAACACAAGGATTGCGTAGACGATTTGTTTCATCGATTGCCCTGACGATTTAGCTCTTGTACTAACGGAAGGATTTGGTTTGTCCATACGTCAGGTGTAACGGGTCCGATCTGCTTGAAACGAATAGTTCCGGATTGGTCGATGAGATAGGTTTCGGGTGCGCCATAGACTCCGTAGTCAATCGCAATCCGACCGTCCACATCAGCAGCACTCAGAACATAAGGGTCACCGAGTTCACCAAGCCAAGCGATGGCATCTTCACGTTGATCTTTGTAATTGAGACCGTAGATGGGAACGGCGTTCGTTTTCGCATATTCGAGAAGCAGCGGATGCTCGTCGCGACAAGTGACACACCACGAGGCCCACACATTCAGGATCCAAACCTTCCCGCGCATTTCGGCGGCTGAAAATGTTTTGTTCGGATCTTTAAGTTGAGGAAGAGTAAAAGCCGGTGCCGGTTTGTTGATCAGCGGAGATGGAACCTCATGTGGATCGCGGTTCAACCCAATCGCCAGGAATATGACCAAGCCGAGAAACAGAACGAGTGGAATCAAGTACTTAATCATCTCAGCTATTGTTCGGCTTCAATCGCGACGGAAGCTGCCACTGAGGCTGGCAGTGCCGCACCCTTATCGCTCGCGGCTTTTGCTTCCCTTTGTTTTCTCGCTGCCAGTGCATAACGTCGATCACTCAATGCCAATCCGCCGCCGATTGCCATCAGGACCGCGCCACCCCAGATCCAGTCAACGAATGGTTTGTAATAGACGCGTACGCTCCAGGCTCCATTCTGCACTGGTTCGCCGAGCGAAACGTAGAGGTCCCTAAACAGACCTGTATCAATCGCCGTCTCAGTCATGACGTTGCCACTCGCGGTGTAGTTTCGCTTTTCCGGATACATGCGCTGTGCCTCAACACCATTCCGACTGACAATGATTTCCGCTCGCGCTGCTTGATAGTTTGGTCCGGAAATTTGGCTGACGCCATTGAATTTGAACTCGTAACCGCCAGCGTGAACGGTGTCACCAGTTTCCATCTTCACGTCCTGCTCCGACTGGTAACCAGTGACTAGAGTCACACCCACGATGAATGCCGCGACACCCAGGTGAGCTACCTGCATGCCGTAGTAGCTCCTGGTTTGAGCTCGCAGCTTTTGAAACGTCGTAAGTTGACCTGACGTAATACGCGTTCGTTCCCAAAGATTCACCAGGGCCGTGGCAACAATCCAGACCGCTAACAACAAACCCAGACTCACAAGAGGTTTCCACTGTCCGAACACAAATGGAAGGGTAACGCCTGTGATCAGGCTTACGACGAGAGCCCAACGCAGTCTTGTTGTCAGTTCGGGTAGGCTAGCTTTCTTCCAACGGGCAATCGGTCCAATGCCCATCAGGAACACGGCCGGTGCCATGAGCGGAACAAATACGGCATTGAAATAGGGCGGACCAACGGACAACTTGCCCATTCCTAGAGCGTCGACAATTAGCGGGTACAGAGTGCCAAGTAGAACTGAACCCGCAGCGACAGTGAGCAGCACGTTATTCGCGAGCAGCAATGATTCCCGTGAAATCACCTCGAACTTGCTTCCGAGACCGACTTGTTTCGCTCGCCATGCGTAAAGGAGAAGGGAACCGCCAATAACAAAAACCAGGAATGCGAGGATGAAGATGCCGCGCTTTGGATCAGTCGCAAACGCGTGAACTGAAGTCAGTACACCTGACCGTACGAGAAACGTGCCGAGAAGACTGAGGGAGAAAGCAGCGATTGCCAACAGCACTGTCCAACTCTTAAAGCCTCCTCGTTTTTCTGTAACGGCTAGCGAGTGTATTAGCGCTGTGCCCACGAGCCATGGCATGAACGAGGCGTTCTCAACCGGGTCCCAGAACCACCAGCCTCCCCAACCGAGTTCGTAGTACGCCCAGAAACTTCCGAGTGCAATGCCGCAGGTCAGAAACATCCAGGCGACCGTTGTCCATGGTCGTGACCAACGTGCCCAGGTTGCGTCGAGGCGCCCGCTAATCAGCGCTGAGATCGCAAAAGCGAAAGCAACTGAGAATCCTACATACCCCATGTAGAGCATCGGTGGATGAGCGACCATCGCCGGATCCTGAAGCAGCGGATTGAGATCACGTCCATCTGGCGGGGCAGGCAAGAGTCGGGCGAATGGGTTAGAGGTGAGCAACATGAAAAGCAAAAAGCCAAAGCTCACAATGCCCATCACACTCAAAACTCGTGCAACCATCTCTTCGGGCAAGTGACGACTGAATAGCGACACTGCAACAGTCCACAACCCGAGCATCAACGTCCACAGAAGTAGTGATCCTTCGTGAGATCCCCAGGTCGCAGCGAGACGATAATGGAGAGGGAGTTGACTATTTGAATTTGTTGCGACGTTAAGAACTGAAAAATCGTTCGTGATGAACGAGTAGGCTAAACAGCTAAACGCGATCGCAAGAAAGATGAATTGAGCCTGCCCGGCTGGAGCCGCAAGTGCGATCCATGTGTGGTTGCCACGGGAAGCACCAAGAAGAGGAAGGGTCGCCTGCGTTAGTGCAAGCAAGAGTGCAATGATTAAGGCAAACTGCCCGATTTCAGGAACCATTGGTTATTGGGTTTTCGACAACGAATGTCCGATAAACTTTAGTTTGTCGTCATTTGCAGGTGTGCGATTCAGAGTCAACGACAAACTAAAGTTTATCGGACATCTTGCGTCGCACTCCGGGGAGTTAATTTTCAACGACGGTCTCAGCAGCCTTTTTCGCCTGCTTTGCCTTGTCGATCGCTTGGCCCGCTTCAGGCGGCATGTAGTTCTCATCGTGTTTTGCTAAGACTTGATCGGCTTGGAAGACTCCATCCGCTCCAATCCGTCCTTGAGCTACACAGCCGCGACCTTCCTTAAAGAGATCGGGGAGAATACCTTTGTAAACAACTGGGACGTTGGCAACAGTATCCGTCACTGTAAAGCGCACTGTGAGCCCGTCTTTGTCTCGTTGCAATGTGCCATCCTGAACTAAACCGCCAACCCGGAAGGTTCTGTTGATTGGGGCCTCCTTTGCCGCTACCTGGGTAGGACTAAAAAAGAAAACGAGGTTGTTGCGAAATGCGCTGGCGACGAAATACGTGGCAATCCCTAACCCGGCAAGACCCACCAAAATAAAGGCGATGCGTTTATGACGTCGTTTCATTAGTAGTCCCTCGTAAGACTTCCGGGGCGGCTTTCTCTTGTTCTCGCGACTTCCTACGATAACTCAAAGTTACCAACTCCCAAACTATAGCGAGCAGGGCAAACAGGTACGAGCCCCAAACATAGAAGCCATATCCACCCATTGAGAGATCCGGCCAGTTCATACAGTCGCCTCCACGAAGCGGTTTGCGTTTTGTTCACGCTCAACAATTATGCATCGAACACGTATAAGCACCACGGCCACCGAGTAGAGCCAACACGCGGCAAGCATTATCAACATTGCCCAAAGCATCGAGCCGTGAATCGTTGGTTTCTGGAGAATGCGGATGGTAGCACCCTGGTGAAGCGTGTTCCACCACTGCACGGAGAAATAAATGATCGGAACGTTGATGACACCGACCAGCGCAAGGACAGCACCGGCGCGATCCGCGCGCCGAGGGTCATCAATAGACGATTGCAGTGAAATGAATCCGATGTATAGAAAAAGCAGGATCAGTGTGGAGGTCATTCGTGCGTCCCAGACCCACCACGTTCCCCAGGTTGGTTTTCCCCAAAAAGCTCCGGTTACGAGCGACAGGAAAGTGAACATTGCGCCGGTGATCGAAATGGACGACGCCATCATTGAAGCCAGCCGCGCATTGAAGGCCCAGCCAATGCCGGCATAGATAGCCATCAAAATGTAAAGGAACATTCCGAGCCAGGCTGCAGGCACGTGAATGAACATGATTCGGTAGGCGTCGCCTTGTTGAAAGTCAGGAGGCGCAATGAAGAAGCCGACGAATAAACCTACGCCAAAGAGGATTGCTGCGGGCGTCGCAAACCACGGAATGATCTTTCCCGCAAGCGGGTAGAAGTTAGTTGGGGATGCGTATTTGTATAGGTTCATGGTTATTCAACTGATATTCGCAATGCTGCTGCAGTTGCCCAGGGTGCGAAGATAAGCGCCAAAACAGTCAAAGCACTCAACAAGTACAGGTGCGATACAGGGCTCAAACCAATGATGCTCGCTTCTACGGCCCCGGCTCCAAAGATCAGCACCGGTATATATAAAGGCAATACAAGTATCGAAATCAGAACGCTACTGCTGCGCAATCCCAACGTCAGTGCTGCTCCGACCGATCCAATCAAGCTCAGGACCGGAGTGCCAAGGATCAACGTCACTATCAATACTCTTAGCGTTTGATTTGACAGACCAAACTGGACACCCAGCAACGGTGCAATGCAAATAAGCGGCAACTCTGACGTGAGCCATTGGGCTGCCACTTTGCCAAAGACCACAAGGTAGAGCGGCTGAGGCGTCATCAACAGCTGTTCAAGAGTACCGTCCTGGTAGTCGTTTGCGAACAGTCTGCCAAGTGAAAGCATTGACGCGAGCAATGCTGCAACCCAAACAACACCAGGAGCGATTGACCTTAGGAGTTCGGTCTCTGGTCCGATGCCCAACGGAAACAAACTCACAACGATGACAAAGAAGAACAAGGTCGACAGCGCATCAGCGCGGCGGCGCCACGCCAGGATGAGATCGCGCCAAACGATCCAGCGCAACATCGATAGACTCGAAGGTGCGTTCACGTTGCCAGTTCGAGGCGTTGAGTCGAACTACTGTCCAACTCCAAATCCTGGTGAGTCGCGACGATAGCTATTCCCCCGCCTGATATGTGCTCAGCTATCAAAGATCTTACGAGTGCAACGGCGACTTTATCGAGAGACGTTAAAATCTCATCGAGTAACCAAAGCCTGGTATTCGAAACTACAAGACGTGCCAGCGAAACTCTTCGTCTTTGTCCCTCAGATAATAGACGCGCAGGAACCGAGTTTCTTCTCAGCCCTACTTTCTCAAGTGCCTCGACCGCATCATGAGTGGCAATTTCAATTCCACCGAGGCCGGCCCCAATACGAAGGTTTTCTGCCGCAGTGAGTTCGTCTTTGACTCCCGGACGGTGACCAACAAAGGTTACTGAGGAGAAATAGTCCTCAGCGAGTGAGTGAATCTCCGCTCCAGCCCACGTAACCTGACCTTCCGCGGCACTCAACAAACCGCACAGAATTCTGAGTAGACTTGTCTTGCCACTTCCGTTGGCACCGGTAACCTGTAAATACGTCCCAGGCTTAAGCGAAAAATTGACGCCGCTAAATACTCTGCGATCTCCGCGAACGCATCCGAGGTTTATGACGTCGAGAATGGCCGCTCGTCCTCCAGTTCGAATCAGTTGCTGTCGGCCTCATTGTATGGGACTTTTGGATGAAAAGCATTTGAGAAGGTTCGATTGGGTCTGCCACGTCCGCATTTGCTAATTACCGCCTCGGCTCCACCGGCCCTGTTGCCTTTTGCCATTCAGTCCAGCCGCCTTTTAGCGCTCGCACTCGTTTGAAACCGTTTTCGAGTAATACTTTTGCGGCAGCAATGCTCGATTCTTCACTGGGACAGGCGCAATAGGTAACTACCTCACGATCTTTCGGGACATCTTTCAATGGTGGAAAACCAAGCCTGTACTTCAGCTTGCGCACGTTGAAATGTAGCGCACCTTTGATCTTTGAGTGGCTATTTGCATAGCTCTCGGATGAACGCACGTCGAGAATCAGGAGAGGTTCATTCGCTGCGACTTTAGTCTTCAGTTCCTCAACGGTGATTAGTTCAACCGCATTCTTCTTTTCATCAATCGCGCGAGCCGAGACTCCCGCCTGGAAGATCACACAAAGCAGGATCAGACGAATCCCTACTGTTCTCTTTCGATTAACCATGACTGTTTTCTCCTTAGGGAGCTCAGCGCCCTCCGTGCACCATTCCTGCATCAGGTTTAGGTTTGAAAGTCTTTGGGTCGTACCAAAGATAATTTGCACTGGAGTAGTAGAGACAACCAGTAGTGCCACGCACGGTTTCTTCGATCAGATCACCCGCCGGACGTGGCAACTTTCGGCCGCTGTGTTTGCTTGAGAAATCTTTGCCGGTGAGAACCGCCATATTGGATCCGGTCACATTCTTTAGCAGAAAGGTTTGTGTTGCCTGCGGATCGCGCCAATCGTTTTCTCCGAAGCCGTGAATGATCGCAAGCATTGCCTCGTCTTCTTGAATGTTCACTTTTGGCCGTTCCCCCGGATTACCCTGGGATGGATCTCGTAACAACCACGCGGGGTATTCCTCGTTCATTGCAGCCAATTTTCCAGCAATCGGCTTGAGAACAACTGCAAGGTCCTCTGATTGGTCCCCATTAAAGTCTCCGGTTAGAAAGTTGGGAGTTGTAGTCGTGTCAATCGCTGCGGAATCTTTGAACACTCGGCGTACGGCTTCTTGAACCTCCGCGAGTTTGGGCGCGATGACAGACGGCAGCCGGACTTGCGGTGACGACGGAGTCGGCTGATAAGCCGGCGGTGGTGCTTCCACCATAGCTTGTTTTGAGTTTGAACAGCTGGAACCGAAGAAAACGGTTAAGAGGAGTAGGACGAAGATTGCCTGATGGTCTCTCTGGTTAGACATCATCATCACCTCGCATGAAAAAAGATGTGGAGAAGATTTCGTATTGGGAGAAACGGAATTCGGTTAATGAATCGATCCGAAGCTCGTCGCAAGTGATATGCGGCGAGCTTCGGTGATAGTGCCGCAGTATAGAGTGACACAGCCTGAAGTCTGTCCCACTCGCTGCCGCCGCGTTTAGAGTGATAGTACAAACGCAATCAGATCGTTTCGCTGTCCTGCCGTCAAGCTATTGAAGTTGTTTCTTGCTGTCGTTGCTTGACCTGCGTGAAGCTGAATCGAATCGAAGATCGTGATGTTCAGACCTTCGTGCATAAGTCTGTTGCGCGCGCGAATCCCCCAGAGTGGAGCTGTGCGCATTTGATTTGCCGAACCTTGGCCCGCGTTCTGGACAATGCCATCGCCCGTGCCGATGTTGTGCAAAGCAAAGTCGCTAAAGGGGTGAATGATCTTGTTTCCAAGGGCTGTCGGAACCGTGAACGCACCACCATTGATGAGCGTTCCAGGAGCCGCAGTAACGAAGGTTCGTGTGTGACAAACAGAGCAGCCTACTGAGGTAAATAGTGAGTCACCTCGTGTCGCGGCCGCGGGTATTGGGTTTTGACGGCCAGGTGCGCGCGTTGCTGCCATGAAATCGGCAAACGCCAACACGTCACCTCCATCGTCCTCTGGATCCGCAACCGGATCAAAAGCCGACGGGAACGTGACGTTTATAACGCCGTCCGCTGTACTCGCCGGGTTTTCACTCGTACCAGCATTTGGGTCTGAGGAACTCCGTCCGTTGGCGCCATCGAACTTACTGGTAATACCCATTTCGTTCAGATAAGCATCACCGGCGAACGAAAGCAGACTTGCCTGCTGTGCTTTCCAGCCGAAGCGTCCAATGCGAAGCGCGTTGTTTGCTTCAGTAACGGGAACCTGGCTCAAAGTGCCTCGTTGTCCTGCTGGTTGAGCCGCCACGTTATTTTGAAGAGTTGTGTTGGCAATACACTCGACAAAACCATCGCCAAGTGTGCTGGTCGTAATACGAAAGGCTTTTACCGTTTCAGCCGTGGAGATGTGCTCGACGATGTCTGAATCGGTGCCTCTTGCGTGAATCAATTGACCACCCGGAGCATCAACGAACTGTCCATTCGTGATGTGCCCGGCTCTGAATTCCATTGTCTGGCTGAAGGCTCCAACATCTACTGACTGGTGGCATTCCACACAGCCAACGTCGTTGTAGGTTGGTCCAAGTCCGTCATCAACGTTTTCACGTTCACTAAAGATGAACTTGTTATCTTCAAATCTGCCGTTGCCCCGAGCGGTAGGTGGTTCTGGTTCTGCCACACACTCATCGATTGGAGTTCCACGGACGCCGAAACCGTTGAAAAGATCGTCAGTCTTGGCATCCATGTCAGTCGTGAGTGCTTCCGTTGCGCCTTGGCCTTCGACGGCTCTCGGGATGCTGAGGGGTAGTGCAAGCGCCGTCGCGAATAACAGTAAAGCTAGAATCTGGAGAGTTGTTCTCACTTTTTACCTCCTGGAAACTGGGTAGACGAGTTCCTCGACAAGAACAGACAGTTAACCTTGCGGCAACTGAGAGTTCTGCCTAAAAAGAGTTAAGCGACCCTTGCTTGATCGAATCCACCTGTCGGAGTTAAGCGAGGTAAGTTCCAGCCTGGGGGAAGACTAGACTGATGAGTCCTCTCGTGTAAGAAGAAACTAAGGAAATTCCTTAGCCACGAGAGAGAGCAAAAAGCAAAGCTTATTGCAAAAATTCAATTGACTGGGCTGGCTTTTATTTAGGTCGGGAGTGGGCGAACTCTAGTTGATTCGACTAATTCAAGTCAAGAAAATTTTCATCCTCATAGCCGCTAAGTCCGTACGGTTGCGAGCATCGTTTTGCCCGTTCATGCTTTCGAGTTGCTCGCGTTCGCTTTTTCCGCTAAAAGACTGAAGCGTACATGCCGAAGCGCACTCCGAGTAAAAATCCATCGACACAATCCATCCCTCGAGTCAATCGCTCGCTGCGGAATGCGCCGTATCCTTTCTCAGCAATCGTTGGCCAGGACGAAATGAAACTGGCGCTGATCCTAAGCGTCATCGATCCGCAAATCGGCGGCGTTTTGATCATGGGTCACCGGGGAACTGGTAAATCGACGGCAGTGCGTGCGCTTGCCGATCTCTTGCCGGAAATCAGAGTGGTTGCTGATTGCATGTTCGGATGTGATCCATCCGATGAACGCAGGCTGTGCGCTAACTGCGCTGCGAACACCGAAACGTATGCAACTAAAACAAAGCCGGTTCCTGTTGTCGATCTTCCTCTAGGTGCGACAGAGGATCGTGTGTGTGGAACGATTGATATCGAGCGCGCCCTCAACGAAGGGCGGAAAGAGTTTGAGCCTGGTCTCTTAGCTCGCGCCAATCGAGGGTTTCTTTATATAGACGAAGTCAACCTACTCGAAGATCACCTGGTCGACATTTTGCTGGATGTCGCTTCGTCCGGCTGGAATAAGGTGGAGCGTGAAGGTGTTTCGATCGAGCATCCGTCGAGTTTTGTTTTGATTGGGTCGGGGAACCCTGAAGAAGGTGAGCTGAGACCGCAGTTGCTCGACCGGTTCGGTCTTCACGCAGAAGTAAAAACTGACAACTACCTGGGGAATCGAGTTGCTATTGTTGAGCTTCGTGAAGCATATGATCGAGATCCCGAAGGTTTCCGGAAAATGTTTGCGGATGACCAGCAGAAACTCAGACGACGAATTGCACGTGCACGAGGGAACTTTGCGGGAATCAAAATCGAACGCGACTTGTTAACGAGAATCGCGCAGTTCTGCGTTGAACTTAAAGTAGACGGGCATCGCGGTGAATTGACGATCATGCGCGCCGCTCGCGCTTTGGCAGCATACGAGGGCCGGAAGCAAGTCGACGATGAAGACGTAAGACGAGTCGTTGGGATGTCGTTGAGACATAGGTTGCGGCGCGACATTCTGGAGGAGACCGCGACAACGGAGCGGATCGAACAGGCGGTCGAATCAATCATGAACCAGCCGCCACCTCGACCCCCAACCGCAAAAGATCAAAAAGATGAGCGTCCGAACGACAAGCAGAAGGACCGAAGCGCCCGCGACGAAATGCCGTCCGAAGTGAGCCAGCCTTCTGGCGCTAAGGGCCGAGTGCGAAGTACAGACAAGGATGTGCCATCGCCGCCCGCTGATAAGAGCAGCAAATCAACTCCACAGTGGGACGACGAGTTTAGTAATCAGCCTCATTCGCGAAAACCCTACTCGCAGAGCAGGCGAGCTCGGGGAATAAAAGCTTCCACAGCGCAGCCGCGAGGCCGTTATAGTCGCGCAGTCCAAACTAAGAATGGACCGGCCAGGATTGCCATTGATGCAACGCTTCGGGCCCTGGCAACCAGAGGCAAGGCCTCGACAGATTCTGTTCGCTATAAACTACTCAAACATAAAGAGGGCACGTTATTCATATTTGCAATTGACACTTCCGGCAGTATGGCGGCGAACCGCATCGCTCGCGCAAAGGCGTCGATACTTAAGCTGTTGAGACAGTCATACCTCAATCGAGATCATGTTGCGGTCGTTTCGTTTCACGGCACTGAGGCCTCGGTGGCGCTGCCACCATCGCGCAGCATTTTGCGCGCGAGACGTGTGCTTGATTCGTTACGGATGGGTGGAAGCACGCCACTGTCAGCCGGGTTGGCTTGCACGATCAACTTGATACATCGATTTCGCGACATTCATCGCGAGACAACGGTTCTGCTTTTTACGGATGGCCACGCTAACGTGGCGCTCAGCAAACAAGGAAAGCAGCAACGAGCTTTGCGCCAGTCCGCGATCGAAAACGAAATTAGTCGACTAAGTCTCGCGTTACAGCAAACTAGATCGAGCGTGGTTGTTGTAGATGTCCAGCGCGAATTTGAGTCGAGTCAGGAGTCCAGGCGGTTGGCGGAAATACTGCGCGCAAAGTTTGTTAAGTTAGGTGTAGCGCCGCGAAGCACATCCCGCTTGGATGTGTTAACGCGATAAATCCAAATCTTTTCCTCTCTCTGGAAGTATCCGAACCCCATGGTTGACGAAGGCAAGTCAGCAAATCAAGACGCTCGAGTGTTGCAACTCTACGAAGAGTTGTTGGAAATCGAGCAACGTCTTATTCCTACAGGGCTCCATGTTCTAGGGCGTCCGTCAGTTGCAAATGAGAAGGCCGATTTGCTGAAGATGATCGCGGCATTTGACCGCCCGGAGTTTGGCGCGAGGGCTTTAGCTAACACGGTTGCGGATGGTCTGGGTCTCACTAAGACAGAGAACCGTGATCCAGAACAGCGTGAACAAATCGATCGGATCATTGACGCTGCCATTCGCGAGTTACTCGAGAACGGAATTGATTCGGCAACCGAACTCGTCAGTCGCGAAGCTGGCGTGTCCGCAGTACAGGTCAGGCCAACTTTCGTGTTGCTTGCCGACATTTCGAAATCCCTTGAGACAAACCAGGAACTCGACGCCGTTCTTCGAGCGCTGCGTGGAGAGTTCATCGAGCCTGGACCCGGTGCTGACATCGTTCAGAATCCTCACATTTTGCCGACCGGGAGAAATACACACGCGATCAATCCATATTCCGTGCCTTCGACAGTTGCCTTTGCGCGAGGAGAGTGCGTAGCAAACAGTCTCCTCAATAGGTACAGAGAAGAGAATGGTCGCTTTCCGCAATCAATGGCGCTCGTCCTATGGGGGCTCGACAACATCAAGACTCAGGGAGAAGGAGTCGCGCAGGCTCTTTGGCTGCTTGGCGTACGTCCCGTTTCGGATGCTCTCAATCGAATTACCGGTGTCGAACCGATTCCGCTTGAGACGTTGGGTCGACCGCGCATCGACGTCGTGATGACAGTGTCAGGAATTTTTCGAGACTTGTTTAGTCCAACAGTGCAGTTGTTAGACAAGGCAGTTCGCCTGGTTGCCAGTTTGGATGAGCCGCTTGAATTGAACTTCGTTCGTAAACACGTGCTTGAACAGATAGCCAGCGACGATTGCGATTTGGATCAGGCAGCGATTCGCGTCTTTTCAAACGCGCCCGGCAACTATGGAACGAACGTCAATTTCATGGTGATGGATTCGCAGTGGGACCGCGAAGAGACGCTGGGTGATTTGTTTGTAACTCGAAAGTGCTTCGCATATGGCCGCGACTCAAAAGGGAAGGCAATCGAAGGTGAAGAAGCACAGAGCGCAATGGAGCTGGCGCTGTCGCGTGTAGAAGCTACTTATCAAAACATCGACACGTTCGAAATCGGTCTCACGGATGTCGATCACTATTTCGAGTATCTCGGCGGTGTTTCAAAAGCCGTTGAGAAGCGAGCCAAGTCTCGGCCAGCGATTTACCTCTCTGATAGCCTTTCGCGCGATGTGAAGATTCGATCGTTAGAAGAGACTGTTCGATTGGAGTCGCGCGCGAAAACGCTTAACCCGAAATGGTACGAAGGAATGTTGAAGCACGGCTTCCGAGGCGTGGCGGAAATCGAGAACCACGTGTCGAATACATTTGGCTGGAGTGCAACGGCCGACGCTGTCGACGATTGGATTTATTCCGAAGTAGCAAACACGTTCTTGTTCGATGAAACAATGCTTGAACGGCTCCGCGATTTGAATCCCCACTCCGCACATTCGCTGGTGAGACGCTTGTTGGAAGCCAATGGTCGTGGCTACTGGGACGCTGAAGAGTCAGCGTTGGATAAGTTGAGGGAAATTAGTCGAAGTCTAGAGGATCAGTTGGAAGGGGTAGCGTGACGATAGTGGTCTTTGGCCTTGGGTCTTAGGTCTTTGTGCTCTTTGCGGACGGCGCACACCAAAACCAAAGACCGAAGGCCAAAGACCTAAGTCCAAAGTTCCATTCGGCCATGAACATTACCGTCGCATACGTTGGGTCGAGTTTGTTGTCGCCGCTGAAAGATGCGGAGCGGGAGCTAAACCGCGTTCACAAGCTGGGTCTGCGTGTCGCTGCTTACAACTTTGGGGCGCCTCTAAGCGATGCTGAATGGGAAAGTGTGGATGAAGATCTGCAAAAGGCGAACGTCGTTTTCGTTATCCACGTCATGGATGGGGAAAATGCTTCACGTTTGTTAGACGCTTTGAGTCGTTATCAGCAGCAACATAACGCAGTCATCGTAATCAACTGCATGCCTGAGTTAATGCGTCAGACCCGGATGGGCAAGTTGAATGTCAACTCGCTAAGCGGAAAAGCCAGTAGTGAAACTAAAAACGCGGAGGCTTCGGTATCAAAGCATCCGCTCAGGTTACTCAGCTCAGTTGGTTCATGGGTTGGTAAACAGGCGGCACGTGGTCGATCTAATAATCGCGGACATAGTCAGTATTTGAAACTTGCGGATCGATTACCTGGCATTCTTAAGTTTGTTCCAACTGCGGGCGCTCTCACAGATGTAAAGCATTACCTCTATCTGTTCTGTTATTTCCTTCAACCAACACCCGCAAACATCCAATCGATGTTGCTCTACGCGCTTAAGGTCTATGTGCCGGATGCAAAACTAAAGAGCAGAGTTCGGATTCCACAGCCTGAACACGTTCCTTCAGTTGCCATCTATCACCCGTCGGCGCCGAAACTATTTGAATCGTTCGCTGAATATCGCAGATGGTACTTGTCGCGAGCGGGTAGCCCCGCACTTGATCCTCAATCAACCGTCGGCCTGTTGCTGATGAGGCCCCAGGTTGTCAGCAAGACAACGAAACACTACGACGCTCTGATAAATGCAATTGAGGCGGAAGGACTCGGTGTTGTGCCAGCGATCGCCACGCTCATGGACAATCGCGAAGCTGTTTCGAAGTTCTTTATTCAGCCCACCGATCGAACTTCTCAAGTCTCGCAAATTGTTTCGTTGACTGGTTTCAGCTTTGTTGGCGGACCAGCCATGAACGACAGCGCGGCGGCCGCTCAGTTCTTGTCTGAACTGAATCTGCCCTATCGCTCCGCAGTTAGTCTTGATACGCAAACAATCGAAGCGTGGAGCGATTCCCAAACGGGTTTGAATCCGATACAAGCAGGAATGCAGATCGCGATTCCGGAAATCGATGGTGCTACGGAACCATTCATCTACGGTGGCATTCCTTCCGCAGGAAAAGAGCCGATAGCACTAACAGATCGGTGTAATCGATTCGCGAGGCGTTTAAGCCGTTGGAATAACCTTCGAACAATGCCTCGTGATCAAGTTCGCCTCGCGCTTGTGCTTTTCTGTTTTCCTCCAAACAAAGGAAACATTGGCACCGCAGCTGACCTTGACGTGTTTCCGAGCGTCTGGGATTTGCTGGTGCGGTTGCGTGCGGATGGTTACTCGGTAGAGGTTCCCAAGGACCATGATCAACTGCGCGATTTACTGTTGAATGGAAATAGTGAGGGGTTTGGTTCGCCCGCAAACGTCGCATATCGAATGTCAGTGACGGAGTATCACAAGCTCTGTCCTTATATTAAGGACATCGAGCGTGATTGGGGAGCAGCCCCAGGGTCTATTAACACGTTTGGTGGAGAATTGCTGATTCAAGGTCTCCACCTGGGAAATGTGTTTATTGGCGTTCAGCCAACGTTTGGCTATGAAGGCGATCCGATGCGACTGATGATGTCTCGGAGTGGGGCCCCGCACCACGGGTTCATGTCGTTTTATACGTACCTCACAAAAGTATTGAAGACAGACGGCATTGTTCACGTGGGGACGCATGGTGCCCTGGAGTTTATGCCAGGAAAGCAGATTGGACTTTCCGGGGAATGTTGGCCTGACCGCTTGATTGATGAAGTCCCAAACTTCTACATCTACAGCGTCAACAATCCATCGGAAGGTTCGATTGCGAAGCGACGATCCTACGCCGAGTTGATTTCCTATTTGACGCCACCGATTGAGAACGCCGGACTGTATCGCGAGTTGGCCAGCTTGAAGGATATGCTGACTGCATACAGGCAGTCTTCGAATGAAGATGAACGAGGGAAGTTATTTGAGTCGATCGAGGAATTGAGTGCGAAGTTGAATTTCACCCAGGTCAGCAACAGTGTCAACTCCGTCCAGACAGGATGAGTTGTCTAAACTTTTCCGAGTCGACCCGATGCCGGAAAGCTTCAACTCCGTCGATCGTTACGACCGGAATATCAAACTGATACTTGAGCAATAAGTCTCGACTACTCTCAATATTGATCTCTTCCAGCGTGAACCGCTCCGCACAGTCTGCCATCCTGATTGCTTCCTTCGCCTCGTCGCACAGATGGCAGCCAGGTCGTGAGTAAACAATCACTTGAGCTTTAGACAACTAAGATTTCCCCCCATTGATGATAAGCGAGAGCCGTTCGGGAAAAATTCTTGCCAGAGAATTACGAAACAAGGTATAAATGTCGCCGCCGACCACATTATATTGTTTTTTGCAGGGGCGGCGCTCTTCATGTTTAAGCAAATAGTTCGCTTTACTTCGCAGAGAGTAATCCCTGTTATTCGGGGAACTGTATAGTTTGCACTCTGCAATCGAAGTCGAAGTGTACCTGCGGAAGTAGCGCACATCATTTTCAACAGACGGAGGTTTGGACTTGGATAGTCAGGCCGACAAAGACCTGCGGGGTGCTAATGCTTCATCAACGCCTGCGCAGACGACCCCGTCAGCGACCCCGGTCGTTCAATCATCGCCGGCGCTTGTCGAGAGCACACCTGATCCAAAAGTTAATAAGATGCGACGCTGGATCGTCTGGTCCTCAGTCGCCACGTTTCTAATCACCGACTTCTTAATGTTCGTGCGGTTCTTTCTGCCGCGTTCCATCCTGGAGCCGTCCAGCACGTTTCGCATTGGTCCCCCTGGAGATTATGCGTTGGGCGTCGACACGAAGTGGCAGCAACAGTATCGCATCTGGGTGACAAAGACTTCGGATCGTCTGTTTGTGATTTATGCTCGCTGTACCCACCTGGGTTGTACACCGGATTGGAAGGCAAGCGAGAACAAGTTTAAATGCCCATGTCACGGCAGTGGTTACGATAGTGAGGGTATTAACTTCGAAGGGCCGGCGCCTCGTCCAATGGATCGTGCCAAAGTAGAGCTTGATGCCGAGGGACAGATCTTAGTCGATACAGGCAAGCTGTTTTCGTGGCCTAAAGGTGAGCCAAGCCACTTCGATGATAATGGTGCTTTCATTCCCATGTAGGATTGCACTTATTCTGTGGGTTTTGATTTAGGGTTTGCTTCAAAGAGTGGAATAACAAAACGAGGTCTATGGCTTCAGAAAACCCTGATCCAAAAGAAACGAAACAACTGACCACCGGCGATGATTCCGGAAAGAACCTGATGGAAAAGGTTCGCGAAGGCACTTCCGCGCTAAAGGACCGTGCCATCGAGGAAGCGAAAACCTACCAGGATCCCCAGGACACCCAGGTCTGGAAGTCGATCTTTCGCGTCTCTCACGATCGTTCGGATCCGCGCAATCGTTCACTGGCAATTCTTTCCAACGTCTTTCTCCATTTACACCCTGCAAAAATCAATCGCGACGCTGTGCGCTACCCGTTTACGTGGGGAATGGGCGGGATCACTTTCTACCTCTTCATAGTGCTTACGTTCACGGGTGTGCTTCTGATGTTCTACTACCACCCGACGAAGGTGGACGCGTTCCGCGACATTCTCTATCTCGAGCACGATGTTCCGTTCGGCAAGTTGCTACGGAATATGCATCGCTGGGCTGCCCACTTGATGGTTATTACAACGTGGCTGCACATGTTTCGCGTTGTGTTGACCGGTTCCTACAAGCGACCGCGCGAGTTTAATTGGTGTGTGGGTGTGGTGCTCCTGGTGTTGACGCTTCTGTTGTCGTTCACTGGTTATCTGTTACCCGACGATCAACTCGGATTCTGGGCGGTCACTGTCGGTACGAACATGGCGCGAGCGACTCCGATGCTGGGACACGAAGGCCCGTTTGGTCCGCTGTTGGGAATGACGGCTTATAACGACGTTCGGTTTGGACTCCTGGGTGGATCGATCGTGGATTCGAACGCACTGCTGCGTTCTTATATATGGCATTGCATTGGTATTCCGTTGGTCGCTTCAATTTTCATGGCGGTTCACTTCTGGCGAATTCGAAAAGATGGCGGCATATCTGGTCCCGCGGCTGTGATGCTGGAGTCGGAAATCAAAGCCGTTAAGAAGAAGTGAGGTTGTTAGGTGCAGTAGCCCGACTGTGAAGGGGGGCAAGTCTCGATAGCAGTAGGTTTCTACCTAGCAGTCGGGATTCTGTATCGAGGCGCATTCACTAAACAATAATGCGAAAACTCATTAACAAGTGGACGATACTGATCCTGGTGCTTGTGTTTGTGGTGATTGCCGCAATCAAGGTTCAAGACTGGCATCAGCTTTGGATCATCTCATCGGCTCCCGATAATATCCCAATTGTCGCGATGCTCTTTCTGGTCCCGTTCTTTACCTGGTTGGGAATCAAGCAAGCGCTCGCAAATGACCGTTTGGTAGACCAGCTGGAGTCAGACAAGGCATTAGCAAAAACTCATCATCGTAAAGCTGAACCATGGCGTCCGGGTTGGGCCAAGGAGATTCACGTCTGGCCATATTTAGTGCGAGTCGAGTTTCTCGCCACCGTGATCGTTACGGTGGTTCTTTTTATATGGTCAATAACGCTGAACGCTCCGCTCGAAGAACCTGCTAATCCAAACCTAACAATGAACCCGTCGAAGGCTCCGTGGTATTTCCTGGGTCTCCAGGAAATGCTCGTTTACTTCGATCCATGGATCGCAGGCGTCGTTATGCCTTCGATCATCATGGTTGGGCTAATGGTGTTTCCGTACGTTGATTCAAACCCACTCGGAAACGGCTATTACACATTGAAGCAGCGCCGCTTTTCGCTGCTGATGTTTGGCTGGGGCTTTTTAATGTGGATCCTTTTGATCGTCATTGGAACATTTATCCGTGGGCCAGGCTGGATTTGGTTCTGGCCAGGACAGACGTGGGACCACAACACGGTCGTGTTTGATAAGAACGTAGACTTGCACGACATGATTGCCCTGAGTGGCATCGGCAAGCTTCTACACTTGGGAGTCGTTCTTCAAAGCAGTGTTGGCAAGTTCCTGTTTGGGGCGCTAGTGGTTGGGGGCTTCTACCTGGTGGGTGCGCTCTTTTTCCATTGGCTCATGCAAGTGGACTTTAAGAAGATTACTTTCAGACCACTTAATCTTTTCCCGAAAGATGCGCTCGAACAGAAGTTGTTAGCTCGAACGAGTCTCTTGCAATACGTGACGTTCCAGTTTTTTGCAGTGAGCGTTCTACTGGCGCTTCCGGTGAAGTTGATTTTACGCTTGGCCTTAACAATCAAGTACGTGTGGGTAACTCCCTGGTTCAACATATGAGTGACGTGGAGGAACGATCATAGTGGCTGATGCTCGAGGCCCCGGTGAATCATTAATAAGACAAGAGCCTGAGTTGCCGGCGAATGACCCAATTGTCAGTCGTTCATCGAGCGGCTGGATGCTCATATCCGCGTTGTTGCTAACCGCGACTTTAGCGTGGGCCCTTTGGGACGAGGCGTTTGGTCAGCGCCCATGGAAGGGCATGCAGAAGGAGTTTGTCAGTCGTTACACCCGGTATCTCGATAGTATTAAGAGTCGATCTAAAGAGACTGAAGCGCAGGTCAAAGAGTCACCGGAATATCAGCAGTTGGATCAGGCTGCGACTGAAGCGCGTGAGGCAGTCAAACCTGAAATTGATGAAATAGACAAAGAAGTCAAACTCGTCCAGCGGAAACTCGATGCCGTTACTGAGCCTTTTCAGAATCAAAGAGGACGGCTCACAGTCATTAACTACGATGTCGAGACAGCTTCAGGGTCAGCGAAGGATAGGTATAGACGTAAAGCAGAGAGTCTGCGCAACGAAAAAGTTGAGGTCGAACTTCCTTCAGATGACGGCAACTCGATAGAGAAGAAAAGTCTCGACTACACCGCACTCGAAGGTTTGTACAACGAACTACGTGATCGGAAAGCCTCACGGCTTGGAGACAAGGCGGAGAAGTTAAAGGTACCTACCGAGCTCGCCAAGAAACGCGACGATTACTTAAAGAACCACCTCGTTGGCCTCGGGCCAGTTGCTATTGAAGGTTTGAAAGCAAAGGTTGCGAAGTTTGATTACTCGATTCTTGGTCATCAGATCAGTGTGAACGAGTACAACATCGTCGACCGCTGCGAAGTCTGTCATGCTGGAATTCGCGAGCCGCTCGATCTTAAACCTGAAGATCTAGCTCCGAATGGTCCTGGTAAAACTCCGGACGCCCTCTCTCGTGCTTTCGTAAGTCACCCCGATCGTGAACTGATGTCGATTCACAATCCGGACAAGTTTGGTTGTGCGGGTTGTCACTGGGGGAATGGCAGAGCAACCACCAGTGAGGTAAAGGGGCACGGTCAACATAAGTTCTGGCTGTGGCCGATGTTTGAAAAGGAGAACACTGAGGCCGGATGCCAGCAGTGTCACGCGAAAGATCGAGTTACTCAAGGTGCAGACACTTTGAACCTTGGTAGAGATTTGTTCTCTCAACGCGGTTGTATGGGGTGTCATCGTTATGAAGGTTTTGATCGCGAGGCAGATGGATTGAACGGCACCCGGCAGACGATCGGTCAGCTCGAGGATCAGATAACGGCGAATGAGAAACAGATTCGCGCCGACGAGAATCCGCCTGACAGTGTCAGCGAAGACGACGCCAAGAAGATGCTGGAGGACGCCAAAGCGCTTAAGGTCGCGAATAGCCTACTCGCAGCCCGCATCGATCAGCTGAACCTGCAGTCCAAATACTTGATGGAGGACGTCAAGAAGGTTGGACCAAATCTTAAGGACGTCCGTTTGAAGTTGCGTAAGGAATGGGTTCCTGTTTGGCTGCAAAATCCGCAAGCGTTTCGTCCTGAAACGAAGATGCCTACGTTCTGGCGATTTGCCTCTGGCATTGGCGAACGCGAAGCTCATCTGCGCGATAAAGATGGCGAAGATCAGATACAGGCTATCTCTGCTTATCTCTGGCAGGACAGTTTCGACGGTAAGTTACCTGAACAACAGCGAGGCGACGCCGGACACGGAAAAACACTTTTCGAGTCACGTGGTTGTTTGGCCTGTCACTCGATTGGTGAAGGCGACAATCGTATCGGTGGAACGTTCGCCGCGAACCTTTCAAAGGTTGGTGAGAAAGCAAACTTCGACTACATCGTGCGCTGGATTCACAACCCGCGTGATCGTTACGCGCCGTACTGTCCGAAAGAGAAACGCGATCTGACGGCTGAAGATTATTCAAAGAAGAACTTGCCCTACGTGTTCGATACGGAACTTCATTCGCGTTGCCCGAATGATGGCGCTGAGTTGCAAGTTCAGAATATGACGGTGATGCCGAACTTTCGCCTGTCAGAAACTGACTCGAGAGACATTGCTACGTATTTGTTCTCACTCTCTTCGCCGCCGGGTTACAGCTCGGCTGCTTTCATGGATGATGCAAATCTCCGCGAAAAAGGACGCTTGTTAATCAAGCAATACGGTTGCGCAGGTTGTCACGAAATCAAAGGTTTTGAAGACGAACAGCGAATCGGCAAAGAGTTAACAGTCGAAGGTGCGACACCGATTGAACGTCTCGACTTTGCTCTCCAAACGAAGCACGCAGAGGAAGGCTTTGAACCCCTTGAAGGGTTGAAGCCAACGGGAGACCAAAAGCCCAAGGAAGAGAAGTCCTGGTACAACCACAAAGGTTTCTTCGAGCACAAGATCACACAGCCATCCATCTACGACGAAGGCAAAGAGAAAGACCAGAAAGACCGCCTGCGTATGCCCGAGCCTTTTCTGACTCCGCAGTGGCGTACAGCGTTAACGACTTTCCTGCTCGGGAGTGTCGGAAGTGAAGGCGCCAATGTCCCGAGTTCATTGTTCTACAATCCAGAAGATCAACGACGCCAGGATATTCAGAACGGTTGGTGGGTAGTTAAGAAATACAACTGCATGGGTTGTCACCAACTTCAAGTCGGACAGCGCTCGGTTGTCATGGACTTGCCGTTCTATCAAACAGCTGAAGGCAAGGATCTACTGCCTCCGCGTTTGACTAGTGAAGGCGCGCGTGTCGATCCCGATTGGCTTTTGCGGTTCCTGCACGATCCGTCGTTGAGTGGCGAAAAGACTCCGGCACAGGCGGAGCAAATCAATGCTTTGACGCCGAAGCCTGCCGCGTCGAGTTCACCGCAAGCTGCGACTGCTGCAACCACGACGCAGAAACTGAGGCCACAACCTGGACTCGATAAAAACGGTGTGCGTCCGTATCTCAACTTCCGAATGCCAACGTTTAATTTCTCGCCAAATGAGTTGCAGATACTGGTTCGGTTCTTCATGGCGATGTCTGGTCAACAGGATCCGTATATCAAAGAGCCGATGGAGCCGCTAACGGATCAGGAGAAATTGACCGCGCGTCAGATGTTCACTTCCGGTACTCCGTGTTTGAAGTGTCACGTGACCGGCGATCCAACACACGACGCAAAGGCAATTGCACCAAACTTCCTGCTTGCCAGCGAACGTCTGAAGCCCGATTGGACTTTTCGTTGGTTGCTTGACCCGTCACAAATTGCACCAGGCACGGCGATGCCGAGTGGCCTCTTCAAGAAGGAAGGCGATCGCTGGGTAATTAACGTTCCCAATCCGCCGGCCAGTGCGAATGCTTTCCAGCACGATCACGCGCGCTTGCTGGTTCGCTACATGTTCCAGATGAGTCCCGAAGAACAGCGCGCATTGTTGGCAACTGCACCGGTAGCACCTGCTGCAGCCCCCGCCGCAACGACGCAGCACCATGCTCGTGCGAATCGAAATAGACGACTGAATAACCATGGCCGATCTTTAGGTAGAACGAGACCATGGCGCGCAGCAGCAAAGGCGTTGAAGTCGCCATTGCGTGCTCATTAGAGCGGACTTCCGCGCGTTCTGCGTTCGCGCATCTTCCGTGCTAAAGTTAATCGAACGCTATTCTAATTTGGAGGAACTAGTATGAAGAAGCAGACAAAAGTCTGGCTTATTTTGGCAATCGGCCTGTCGTTGTTGGCAGTCGCATCATCCTGTGGTGGCAATAAGGGCGCCGATACGAATAGCCCGAGCGACACTGCCGTAGAGAAGTATTCGGGTCCGACAGGTACAGTGACCGGAGTCATCACTTTTAACGGCACTCCACCAGCTCCTAAAAAGATTGACGCATCAGCCGACCCGGTTTGCGGACAGCGGAATCCAAATTTGGAAACTGAAGACACCGTTGTGAAAGATGGCAAGCTTGCCAATGTCTTTGTGTATATCAAAGACGGCACAACCACTGGCGGCAAAAAGCTTGGCGACTTCAAATGGGATCCGCCGGCCACCGCTGTTCAATTGGATCAGAACGGTTGCCACTACCGCCCACACGTCCTGGGCATTCAGACCAATCAGAAGTTGAGTATTACCAACAGCGATCCAACTCAACATAATATTCATCCGACACCGGCCAACAATCCGGAATGGAACCAGTCGCAGCCAAACGGTGCGCCACCAATTGAGAAGACATTCGCACGATCCGAAGTGGTGATTCCCGTGAAGTGCAATCAGCACCCGTGGATGAAATCCTACATCGGCGTAATCAAGACTCCGTTCTTTGCGGTTTCCGCAGAAGACGGCAGCTTTACCCTGAATAAGGTACCTGCCGGGAAGTACACTATCGCCGCATGGCGTGAAGGCGGTGCGAAGGGAACTGAGAAAACAATTTCCGTCACGGTTGCGGCTGACGGTAGCGTGAAAGCTGATTTCACGTTTGACGCTGCGCCGGCCACAACTTCCACCCAGGGTTCACTTCAAGTGTTGCCCGCAATGGAATTCCCAATGTTAGGAAGACACTAAAGACATTGCAGCTTTGCTGTGTCCGATATGTTTTAGCTTTTCGTTTGGCGCACACAAGGACGTCCTTCTTTGAAATCGCGACAAGCTGAAGCATATCGGACACAGCAATCGACAATTGGCAATATCATGAGCCGGGGTTTAAATCGATTCGCAATACTCGTCGCTTGCGCGACGTTTTTCTTAATTATCGCCGGTGCACTTGTCACCAGCCACGACGCAGGACTCGCAACGTCCGATTGGCCGCTTTCAAACGGTCAGGTCTTTCCCAAGATGGTCGGCAATCTGTTCTGGGAACACGGACACAGAATGGTCGCAACAACGGTTGGACTTTTGACAATAGTCCTGATGATCTACGTGCTCGTTAAAGAGAAGCGAGCGTGGGTGCGGAAGTTGGGAGTGCTCGCTCTGGTTGGCGTTATTGCCCAGGGATTGCTCGGCGGTCTAACTGTAAAGATGATGTTGCCGCTTGCTGTTTCTTCTGCACACGCAACTCTTGCCCAACTTTTCTTTTGTACCACAGTAAGCCTTGCGGTCTTTACATCGCGAAGTTGGATACAGGCAACGCCAATCTCGGAAGAGAAGGGAAGTTTGCCGCTCCGATATCTTTGTACGGCCGCACTGGTCACGATCTTTTTACAGTTGATACTCGGCGCGACGCTGAGACACTCAGCCACCTGGGACAAGGAACTCCCGACCCAGTTGATTCTGGCGCACGTCGGTGGTGCGTTCGCTGTTACGGTGATGCTCGGAATTGCGGGAGTAAGTGTTATTCGACGTCACAAAGGAATGACCTTTCTTACAAGGCCGGCGACTCTCGCGTTG
>Ga0207691_10000989_pt1 | contig 28263 bp, 20 predicted proteins | sample KBSM13metaG_FD_184327 | JGI IMG/M metagenome (GOLD analysis project Ga0207691, IMG submission 184327) | Miscanthus rhizosphere microbial communities from Kellogg Biological Station, Michigan, USA - KBS M1-3 metaG (SPAdes) (version 2) | ecosystem: Host-associated > Plants > Roots > Rhizosphere >...
AGTAATAAGGTAGTCAAGATCGTCCACGGATGGCACAGATAAGTCCTATCTGTGCCATCTGTTTTATCTGTGGACTAACTTATTTAGACCGTTCAGCCCAGATCTGCACCAGGTTAACAAGCGTCGCCGTCGACTTTTCGAGTCCCTTTCGCGAATTGAACTCAAGCTTTCCGTGGAAGTTGTGCCCGCCTGTAAATAGATTCGGCGTGGGCAGACCGCGGGCCGTCAGATTCGAACCGTCCGTGCCGCCGCGAAGGATTTTGAAGGTCGGCTCCAGTCCAGCACGACGCAGGGCCTTCAGTTCGACGTGCTCGCGGGCAGTACGCTCGGCAACGCCACGCTCAAGGTTCAGATGCAGCAGAAGAGCGACTATCCCTCGACTGCGAATCCCGGCACGCGCCCCGGTGATTGCATGCCGCTCAGCGCGGCCAGCCAATACAACGACTGCTTGAGTCCGGCCATGACGGTGGCCGGCAGTGGTTCAGTGCTCGGCACCGGAGCTACGCTGCTTCCGTGGACCTCCTTTGGCGGCGGCAAGCCCGTACTGACCGTCGACAGCAGCCAGCTGATGGCGATTCAGTGGCAGTTCGAGTGCCCGCCCGATGGCGGCACGGTCAGCGCCGCCGGTGGCAGCGGGGGCAACTCCGGAGGTGGTGGAATGTCGGGCGGTGCGGGTGCGGGTGCGGGTGCGGGTGCGGGTGCGGGCGGGAGCTCGGCCGGATCCGGAGGCGCTGGTCTAGCCGGCGCGGGGACCAATTCTGGCGGGGCGGACTCGAGTCTGGGAGGCACTTCCGGCTCTGCTGGTTCGGCGGGCGCCGTCGCAGCGGGCGGATCGAGCGGGCAGTCTGGGGTTGGCGGAGGCTCGGGCTCCAGCGGCGCGAACGGGACGGCCGGCAGCAACGGCGGCTCGGGCGGCTCGGCGGGCTCGAGCGCTGCAGCAGGTTCTGGCGGTACGGCAGGAGCTCAGAGCTCGACGACGCCGCCTTGCGTCGTACACTTCACCTTCGATAACGTCACGTTTTACTGAGCGCGACTGATCGAGATTCGCGTTCTCGGGCATGCTCCCAGATCCGGTATTCTGGGGTGGTAGCCGTTAGCTAGGCGGACGATTGCGAAGGGCCCGAGGCGACGTGTTCGCGCCGATTGCGGCTAGCATCTTTCCTTAAGCTTTGGTCTACTCCGCCGCCCTCGGGTTGGTACATGAGCATTAAATCCTTTCTCGTCGTCGCGTCTCTCGCGGTCAGCGTTCTGATTGCCCTCGTGCTGGTGCGGGGCTCCGCGGCCCAGGGACAAGCCACAGATGCAGCCTCCGGACCCAAGGTCCTCAAGATCGGGCTCTCGCTCGACACCTTGAAAGAGGCGCGCTGGGCCAAAGATCGCGACGCGTTCCTGGCGCGCGCCAAAGAGCTCGGAGCGCAAGTGACCGTGCTCTCGGCCAATAGCGACGACACACGCCAGGTGGCCGACGTCGAATCGCTGATCACCTCCAAAATGGACGTGATCGTGATCGTGCCGCACGACGGCAAAGCCATGGCCAAGGGCGTCGAAGTGGCCGGGCGCGCTGGCATTCCGGTGATCGCTTACGACCGCATCATCCGCGACAGCGCGCTCGACCTGTACATGACATTCGACAACGAGCACGTGGGCGAGCTGCAGGGCAAATACATCCTCGAGAAGCTCAAGGACGGACCGAAGCCGATCAAGCTCGTGCGCATTTACGGCTCCAAGACCGACAACAACGCCGTGCTGTTCAAGAAGGGGCAGGACGCCGCGCTCAAGGACGCGATCGCCTCGGGCGCCGTCGTGGTCGTGCACGAAGACTGGGCCGACGATTGGAAGCCCGAGAACGCGAAGCGCATCATGAATGCCGCCATCACCAAGCACGGCCACGGCATCGACGCCGTGCTCGCGTCCAACGACGGCACGGCCGGCGGCGCGATTCAGGCTCTGAAAGAAGAGGGCTTGGCGGGCAAGGTCGTGGTCACGGGTCAAGACGCGGAGATCGTCGCCGTCCAGCGCATCGTCGGCGGTGAGCAGTCGATGACCATCTACAAGCCGGTCGAGGCACTGGCCCGGCGCGCGGCCGAGGTCGCGGTTGCGCTCGCAACGGGCAAGCCAGTGGTGGCCAAGACCGAGCTCGACAACGGCAAGCGCCTAGTGCCCACGATCTTGCTCGACGTGGTGACCGTGACCAAAGAAAACGTCGATTCCACGGTGGTGAAAGACGGCTTTCACTCGCGCGAGGAAATATATGGGAAGCCCTGAGGGGCAAGCGCCCGTGCTCGAAGCGCGCGGGCTCGTGAAGCGGTTCGGACAGGTGTTGGCGCTGAGCGGCGTCGACTTCGACCTGCGGCCCGCTGAAGTGCACGCGCTGTGTGGCGAGAACGGCGCCGGCAAGTCGACGCTGATCAAGACGCTCTCCGGTATCTGGCCGCATGGCAGTTACGAGGGTGAGATCCTGATGAGCGGCAAGCCGCAGCAGTTCTCGGCGATCTCGGATTCCGAGAAGGCAGGGCTGTCCGTGATCCACCAGGAGCTCGCCCTGGTGCCGGAGATGACCGTCGCCGAAAATGTGTTTCTGGGGCACGAGCCCGTGCGCTTCGGCTTGGTCGACCACGACCGCATGCTGCGCGAGACCGACCAGCTGCTTTCGCGCTGGGGCATCGACGTCAGCGCGAACGCGACGATCGCGGATTTGGGCATCGGCCAGCGCCAGCTGGTCGAAATTGCCAAGGCCCTGCGCAAAGAGTCGAAGGTCCTGATCCTGGACGAGCCCAGCGCCGCGCTCACGGACAAAGAGGTCGCGACGCTGCTGACCATCGTGCGTGAGCTGCGCAGCCGTGGCGTGAGCTCGGTGTACATCTCGCATCGCCTGGAAGAGGTGTTCGCGCTGTCCGACCGCATCACGGTCCTGCGCGACGGCCAGACCGTGACCACGCTCGATACCGCCAATACCGATCGCGCTCAGGTGATCGCGCACATGGTCGGCCGCGAAATCGACAACCTGTTTCCGCGCAGGCGCGGCGCGCCCGGCAAATGCTTGCTCTCCGTCAAGGGCTTGTCCGTTGCCGAGCATGGCAGCGAAAAGGCGCGGCTCTCCGACGTCTCGTTCGACCTGCACGAGGGCGAGGTGCTCGGCATCGGCGGGCTAATGGGCGCGGGGCGCAGCGAATTGCTGATGCACCTGTTCGGTATTTGGGGCGATCGCCTGACCGGCAGCGCCGAGATCGAGAAAGCGCCGCTCGCCAGCTCGCCCTCGGCGTGTATCGAGCAAGGCGTCGTGCTCGTGACGGAGGACCGCAAGCGCTATGGCCTCGTGCTCAATCAGACCGTGGGCTTCAACCTCTCGCTGTCGGCGATCGATGAGTTTTCCCCGCGCGGTTTCGTGGATCGCGACCAGGAACTGAAGCGCAACGCGGAGTACGTCGATTCGATGCGCATCAAAGCCTCGAGTCAGGAAACCATTGCCGGCACGCTGTCGGGCGGCAACCAGCAGAAGATCGTGCTGGGCAAGGCGCTGATGACCAAACCCAAGGTCGTCTTGCTCGACGAACCGACACGCGGCATCGACGTGGGTGCCAAATTCGAAATCTACGAGCTGATCAACGATCTGACGGCCCAGGGCGTGGCGGTGCTGCTCGTCTCGAGTGAGCTGCCGGAGCTAATTGGCATGAGCGATCGGATCTTGATGCTGGCGGAGGGCCGCATCGGAGGCTCGTTCACCGGCAGCGAAATTACGCAAGAAGCCCTACTGGCCGCCGCCATGCGCCCGAGTCAGGGCACCCCGCAATCGGAGCAAGCGTGACGACGACCCAACAGGCAAAAGCCCCCACGACCCCACAGGCAAAGCCCAAGACGAGCCAACAATCAAAAGTCGGCCTGCGCGATTTCTCGATGTTGATCGCGCTGGTGCTGATCAGCGTGGTGTTCTGGCTGATGGACTCCACGTTTTTGAGCGCACGCAATCTGTCGCAGCTCGCGATCGAGCTCTCGGCCACGGCCGTGCTCAGCCTCGGCATGCTGCTGATCATCGTGCCCGGGCACATCGACCTCAGCGTGGGCAGCGGCCTTGGCTTGGTGGGCGGCCTGGCAGCGGTGCTGATCACGGGTCATGGCCAGTCGGCGCCGCTGGCAATGCTCATATCCGCCCTGGTCAGCGTGGCGATCTACGCCGCGATGGGCGCGATCATCGTCAAGGAGCAGATCCCCTCGTTCATCATTACGCTCGGCGGGCTGCTGGTGTTCAAGGGCGTGCACTGGCTCGTGATCAGCAACTCGACGATCCCGGTGGTGTCCGGCGGCGAGCACAACCTGTACTCGATCTTGACCACCTACTACCTGCCGCCAGGGCTCGGCTACGCGCTGGCCGCGGTGATCGTCGTGCTGCTCGGATTGGCGGCCTGGAACGACCTCAAGAAGCGGCAGGCACGCAAGCTCCAAGCCGACGCCGAGGGCGCGTTCCTGCAATGGTTCCTGTCGGCGCAGCTGCTCACCTTGTTCGTGCTGGTGCTCAACCAGTACCGCGGGCTGCCCCTTTCGCTGCTCGTGCTCGGCGCGACGGCGTTCGTGATCCACGTCATGACCCAGCACTTCCGCTTCGGGCGCTACTTGTATGCCATCGGCGGCAACGAAGAGGCGGCGCTCGTCTCCGGGGTACCGACCGGCAAGGTCGTGGTGATCGCCTTCGCGGTCATGGGCGTGATCGTCGCCATCTCGGGCTTCCTGCAGACCGCATTTGCCGGCGCTTCCACCACCACCACCGGCGCGCTGATGGAGCTCGACGCGATCGCCGCCTGCGTGATCGGCGGCACCAGCCTCAAAGGCGGGCGTGGCACCGTGGTCGGCGTGCTATTCGGCGCACTGATCATGTGTGTCCTGCTGAACGGCATGACACTGCTCGCGCTCTCGCCCGAGATGAAGTTCATCGCTCGTGGCGTGGTGCTTGCTCTCGCCGTGTGGATGGACGTGCGGCTCTCGCGCTCGTCCGCGCGCGCCTAGCCAGCCGGCTTTTCTTTAGGGGCTGCCTCTCAACGGTAGGGGCTGCTTCTCAACGGTAGGGGCTGCCTCTCAACGGTAGGGGCTGCCTCTCAACGGTAGGGGCTGCCTCTTAACGGTAGGGGCTGCCTCTTAACGGTAGGGGCTGCCTCTCAGCGGTCCACTTGCACAGGTGCGTGTCGTCGAACGGTGCCGTGGTCCGATTTCATGGGCATGGGACGGCTCTGGCCTGCGAAACGGCAAGAACGCAACTGCGCTCCCAGAGGCAGCGCTCGCCGCTGCAAGGATACTGTGCGAACACAGTATCCTTGGAGCGCCGCGAGGCGATCGTCGTCGGACGAGCGCTGAGCCAGCTCCGGCGCACGCAGACGATATGCCCGGCATGGAAGTTTGCAGGCTTGCAGTTCGGCGAGCTCAGGAATATCGAGTATCCAAGTGAAGACGCACTGAAGCACTGTAGTCCGGGTTCATATCTGTTTGCCTGTGTGTGCCATTCAGTTGCAGAATCTGTCCATCTTTCTGCGGTAAAATCGCGAATTTTAGGCGATTAAATCCGAAGCGTTGACTCGACTAACGTGATATGCAATCCGCAATGACCAAGGCTTCTGTGGAGTCGGGATCGCGTCGTGATATTTTGCGATTCAGCGCCGCTAGCGCTGTTTCGGTGCTCGTTGCTGCTTGCGGCAGCGACGACGGTGCGGGCGGCGCGGGTGGCGCGGGTGGCAAGTCCGGCGGCGTAGCTGGTGCTCCGGGCGGCTCGGGAGCCCCGGGCGTAGCTGGAGCCCCGGGCGGCGCAGGAACCCCGGGCGTAGCTGGTGCTCCGGGCGGCGCAGGAGCCCCGGGCACCGCAGGAGCCCCCGGCGCGAGCGGCGCCCCTGGCACGGCGGGCACCCCCGGCGCGGGCGGCGCCCCCGGTACGGCGGGCGCTCCCGGCGGGGCCGGCGCGGGCGGCAGCGGTCCCATTGGCTCTGGAGGGGCCGGCAAGGAAGACAACGCCAAGGGGAAGTGCACCGTCGGCACGCCGCCCACGTTCGCAAACTCGGTGGCCAACTCCAAGCTGCCTGACCCGTTCAAGTTCCTGAACGGCATGCGGATTTCGAACAAGGCGGACTGGGAGTGCCTGCGCGCCGATCTCAGCGCCATGCTGCAAGCCTGCATCTACGGCCCGAAGATGCCGCCCCCCGACAAGCTGACCGCTACGTTCAGCGGCGGCAAGCTGACGGTCAACATGACCGTGGGCAGCCAGACGGGCTCGTTCTCGGTGACTATCAGCGGCGGTGGGACCGCGGCTGCGCCGAAGCCGTGCTTGATCACCTGTGGCGGTTCGAGCTTGCCCGCGCTCTCGGGTGTGGCGACCATCACCATGGCCAACAACTCGATGTCGCAGGAGTCGAAGACCGTCGGCACCGGTGGCCTCGTGAACATGCTCTACGGCAGCGCGTCGGCGAAGAGCGGCTCGCTGATTGGCTGGGCCTGGGGTTTGAGCCGGATCCTCGACGGCCTCGAGCTGTGCCCGGAAGCCGGCATCGATCTGAGCGCGATTGCCGTCACCGGTTGCTCGCGCAACGGCAAGGGCGCCCTGGCAATGGGCGCGTTCGACGAACGCGTCGCACTCACCTTGATGCAAGAAGGCGGCTCGGGCGGCTCGGCCGCTTGGCGCATCTCCCAGGCCGAGAAGAAGGCCGGCCAGAACATCCAGGAGTCTGGCGAAATCGTCGGTGAGGCCAACTGGCAGGGCGCGGACTTCAAGCAGTACGCGAACGGCATGAACGACAAGCTGTCGGCCGATCAGCACTTCGCCGTCGCGCTCTGCGCGCCGCGCGCGGTGCTGCTGCTCGAGAACGACATCGATTGGCTCGGGCCGGTCGCGTCCTACGGCGGCGGCATCGCCGGCCGCGCGGTGTTCGAGGCGCTTGGCATCAAGGAACGTTGCGGCGTTTCCGTGGCAGCTAACCACGGACACTGTTCGTTCCCGTCCTCCCAGCAGGCGTTCCTCGATGCGTTCGTGAACCGGTTCCTCAAGCGCACGACGAAGACCAACATGCTGGTGGATGATTTCCACGTCAGCGCGTCGACCAGCAAGCTGCAGAAGTTCGATCCTGCCACCTGGATCGACTGGACCATCCCCACCTTGACCGGCAACCTGGCGTGGGACCCGTTTGCTTGAACCTCGCCTGAGTCGTCGGGGATAGCCGTGGCGTCGGCGGTGCCGCGCAGTCTGCTCACCGTGCTCGTTTGTGGGGCCGGCGCGCTGCTGTCGTGCTCGACCGCCGCGCACGGGCCGAGCGCGGCCGCGAGTGGCGGCCAAGGCGGCTCCGCAGACGTGACGGCTGCCGCGCAGTTGTTGCCGGCGCGCATTCGCCGGCTCGCAACTCCCGAGTACGACGCGACCGTGCACGCGCTGCTGGCGACGACGCAGAGCCCCGCTTCCGGGCCGGATTTTCCGCCCGACTTGCGCCAAGACGGCTTCTCCGTGAACGACGCGCAGCGGGTCGACGCGCTGATCGTCGAGCGCCTGGCCGGTGCCGCCGACGCCTTGGCCAGCGAGGCCGCGCAAAACGGCACCCTGGCGCGGCTCGCTCCCTGCGCAAGCGACGCCGCTCCGGCGAGCTGCGCCGCGCGCTTCATCAGCTCCTTCGCTGCCAAGGCCTATCGCCGCCCACTCTTGGAGGAAGAACGAAGCGCGCTTGCCGAGCTGTACGCGATCGGCGCGGAAGGCGCGACGTACCTCGATGGCATCGCGCACGTGACTCGTGGCGTCCTGCAATCGGCGGGCTTCCTGTACCTGACCGAGCTGGGGGACGGCACGGCCGCGCCCGGCAGCAGCCTCGAGCTCACGCCCGGCGAGCTCGCCGCGTCGCTCTCGTATTTTCTCACCTCCGCCCCGCCAGACGAGGAGCTGCTGGCGAAGGCCGCATCCGGCGAGCTCGCCGATCCCGCCGAGCGCGAAGCGCAAGCGCGCCGGATCTTCGACATCAATCCGCTGGCCAAGGACACTGCCGTGCGCTTGGTCCGCGAATGGCTAGGGATCGACGGCATCGCGGACAGCGCGAAAGATTCGCTCGTCTACCCCGCGTTCGAGAGTCTGAAGCCGAAGATGGTGGCTGAGAGCGAGGACTTCGTGCGCGCGGTCGCGTTTGCGTCGAAGGGTACGGTCTCCGAGCTGTTCGACGCGCCGTGGACGGTGAACAGCGGACCGTTGTCGATGTACCAGACGGCCGGGCGCGGTCCGATCGACGGCACGTCGCTACTGACCGATCGCGTCGGCGTGCTCAATCAGGCGGCATTTTTGGCGACGTATGCCAATGCGCACGAGAGCCATCCGATCTTCCGCGGCGTCGCCATTGCCCGGCGAGTGACCTGCTACCCGTTGGACTCGCCGGCCTCGTTCAATCTTCAGGTCGTGCCTCCCGCGCCCGATCCGACCAAGACCACGCGCGAACGCTTCAGTGCTCATCCCGCGGATTCGATCTGTGCGGGCTGTCACGACATCATCGACCCGTACGGCTTCTCTTTCGAGCACTTCGACGGCATGGGCGCGTATCGGGCGCAGGAGAACGGAAAGACCGTGGACAGCTCGGCGGTCGTCGCGGTCAATGGCGACTTCGACGGCGCGTACGGCGATAGCAATCAGCTCGGAACCGCGCTCGGTCAAAGTGAGTCGGTGCGTGAGTGCTTCGCGCGATTCATGTTTCGCGCTGGAGCTGCCAGCGGGGACTCCGCCGCGACCCCAGGCGAACAGGAGTTCGTCGAGCTCTGGCGCAGCATGCCGGCGGCCGCCCAGGGCAGCATCGTCGAAACGCTGATCGCGTACGTGAAAAACCCGACCTTTGCCAAGAGGTGGGCGCCATGAAGACCAGTCGGAGTCGCCGCGCGTTTTTGCGCAGCATCGGCGCGGGCTTCGCCGCGGTGCCGTTTTTGAAGCTGGTGGAGCATTCTTACGCGCGTGCCGAGGGCGTCAGTCTGCCGCAGCGCTTCATCGGCGTTTATCATCCGCACGGCATCGCGGCCGAGCTGTTCACGAGGCGCGACGGCGAGACCGAGACCGCGTTCGACCTCAGGTACGAAGATAGCCCGCTATCGCCCTTCGACGACGCGGCCACCTACGGCAGGAGCTTCAAGGACAAGCTCGTGGTGATCGAAGGCCTCGACTTGTTGTCGGACACGAACGGCCACAACTCCGCGGGTACCATCCTGACCGGCAGCCGCATCGTCGGCGGCGCGGGCGGGCTGCCGGTGAACAGCTCCATCGATCAGTTCTTGGCCGTGAAAAACGGGCTCGGCGACAGCACGCCCGTGACGAGCGTGGCGCTCGGCGTCGGCAACAAGCAGCTCAGTGCCAAGCAGACCCTGTCGTTCGGCGAGGGCGGGGTGCCGATCTCGAAAATCATCGATCCGGTGCTGGCCTTCGATTTCTTGTTCAAGCAGGCGATCGTGGGCACCGATCCAGCCGCCCAGGCCGCGGCCGAGCACCAGCGCAAGCTCGGTAAGAGCCTGATCGACTTCGTGCGCGGCGACGTGAATCGACTGCGCGCGCGCGTGGGCCACAACGAGGCACAAAAGCTCGACCAGCACCTGGATGCGCTGCGCGCGCTCGAGAAGAAGCTGCAGAGCGCGTCGAGCTCGAGCGCCTGCGCCGTGCCCGTCCGTCCGAACGCATTTCCGAACCTCGAGCAGTACAACGGCGGCGAGCCTTACTTCGACGCCATCACCGATCTACACATCGATTTACTGGGGTTGGCGATGGGTTGCGACATCACGCGCTTTGCGACCCTGGCGCTGAACGATCTGTCGTACGCGGGCAATCCGCTCGGTCTGCCCGAGGACAACCACGGCGGCATGGCTCATACCTACTCGGCCTCACCGCTCGGAAGCAGCGGGCATCCCGTGGGCAGCGGCGATCCGGAGACCTGGAAGCTGCTGGCCAAGTTCAATCGCTACTGTTACGGCAAGGTCGCTCGACTGCTGCAGCGCCTGGATGAAGCGGGGATCCTCGACAGCACTTTGGTCTATGCCTCGAGCGACATGGGCAACCCAGCCGCGCACAGCACGCGCAACGTCCCGACCGTCCTCGCTGGAGGCGCGAACGGCAACATTCGCATGGGCCGTCGTCTCGCGTACTCGTTGGATTGCCCGCTCGGCACGTGGTGTGATCCGGCCGGCAGCGACTATCAGACCATGGGCAACAATCGGCTCTTGGTCTCGATCGCCGCAGCGTTCGGCGTCGAGATCGATAGCTACGGCGATCAAGCAGAGCCCGGCTTGGTCGCCGGCCCGTTGCCGCAGCTATGAGCTCGTGGGCAAGCAGCTCGCGTCAATCAGGGCTGCAGGTCCTCCGGGCGAGGACAGTTCTCCGAGAGACCTTTCCGGAAAAAAACAAAGTTCGTACACGCGCTTTGTTTTTTGCGCTGAGACCGCTTCCTTCCTGCTCTTCTGCGCCCCGTTCGACGAAACGGACGCCGACGGTCAGGAGGAAGAGTCGGTCAGGAGGAAGAGTCGGTCAGGAGGAAGAGATCGAAGCTCAAGGTAGGATGGCAGGCGAAGGATCGCCCGTATACACCTGCGGACAGCGCGGCTTCTTCGCGTCGGCCGGGCAACTGAGCCCCTGATAAAAGCTCAGCGGCTTGGCCGGCGCCGCGTAGCCCGCGGGGATGGGCAGCTTGGAGAACGTGGCGAAGTAGCTGAGACAAGCATCCCGCCACCAGCGCGCTTCGTAGTGTTGGATTTGCAAGAAATCACTGACCTCGGTGAAGCGCTTATCGTCGATGCGGGCCTTCACGGTCGCCCACGCGTCGCGCATGTGTCCGACGTCATCGACGCCTTGACTGTAGCGACGCACGAGCTCCTCCCAGAGCGTCTTGCCCGTATCGAGCGTGTCGCCCCACGCGACGTGGTGAAAGAACAATAGAGAGTCGTCGCTGACGGTTGCTCGATTGCCGAAGGCTTCGCCCACGGCGCCCGAGTACTGCGAGATCGCGTTGCTGCCGGTGGCCGTGCGATCGAAGCCAAGGCCAGCGGCGTCAGCCTGGTGATAGTAGGCCGGGTTCCATTCCGGTTGGGTGAGGGTGCTCACCCAAGGCGCCGGGCCGTAGTGGTGGTCGGTGCCCATCATGTGCGCTAGCCCGAGCGGCTCCATGTAGTTCACCAAGCTCTGGCGAGAGCTCATCATCAGCCCCACCACCTTCGTGACGACCTCCGGATCGTTGGAAAACGTTTGCCGGACCCACTCCTCGGCTGCCGTTTGCGCGGAAATATCGGGGTCCCACGCCATCCGGCCGTACACGTACCAGTTGGCTTGGTTGAAGTGCGACCCGGTCCAATTCGTGTCGCTGCCGATGTTGGCGACGCCGGAAATGGCGGTCAAGGCGTGCTTCTGCAGCGTGCCGTCGACGACGCGTGCGACGGTCGAGCCAGGACCGTTCACCTGCGTGTCGGCCTTCAGCACTTCTTCATAAAGCGGGCCCAGGTAGGCGAGATGTGTGTCCTCACCCAAGTACTCCTTGGTGACTTGCAGCTCGAGCGCGACCGGCGTGCCCGGCATCGCGCCGAATAGCGGATGGAAGGGCTCTCGCGGCTGAAAGTCGAGTGGACCGTTCTTGACCTGCACCAGCACGTTGTCGTCGAATAGGCCGTCGAGCGGCTTGAACTCGTCGTACGCCTGCTTGATGCGGTCCGAGCCGGCCACCGTCGAATACACGAAGGCGCGCCAGATCACGATCCCGCCGTGCGCAGCGACTGCCTTGGCGAGCAGGTTGGCTCCGTCGGCATGCGTGCGCTTGTACGTTTGGGGGCCGGGTTGCCCTTCGGAGTTGGCCTTGACCAAAAAGCCGCCGAAATCGGGGATTGCCGCGTAGATCTCGTCCGCCTTGTCGCTCCACCACTTCTGAACGCTCGCGTCCGCCGGATCGGCGCTGCTCAGGCCGCCGAGCTCGACCGGTGCGCTGAAGCGAGCGCTGAGATAGACCTTGATCCCGTAAGGTCGGAACAGGTCGGCCAGCGCTTTCGCCTTGGCGATGTAGGCGGCGGTCAGCACCTGCTTGTCCGCATTGACGTTGTTCAGCACCGTTCCGTTGATGCCCAGGGAAGCGTTGGCTCGCGCGTAGGCCTTGTAGCGCGGCGACAGCTTGCCGGGCAGCTCAGCCCAATTCCACAACGAGCTGCCGGCATAGCCACGCTCGACCGTGCCGTTGAGATTGTCCCAGTGATTGAGCAGGCGATTTTTGATCTTCGCCGAGCTGCTGAGCGAAAGGTTCGCGACGTTGCCGTGGCTCGAAAGCTGCCTGAGCAGCGCAAAGCTGCCGTACAGGACACCGAGCTCGGTGCTCGCCGCGATGGCGATTACGCTCTGACCCTGCACCTTCGCGCTCCGCACCAAGTAGCCATCGGGGCCGAGTGCGGGCAACTCGCTTGCCAGCGGAAGGCCCGCGATGACCGCCGACGTGGTCGGCGTTCCAATCACGACTGCGCCGGCGCCTTGTACCGCTGTCGCGAGCGTCACGCTGTTTCCGGTGAGTCCGCTCAGCCCTTGGAGCAATTCCTCGCTCGCGGCTTGCGTGCTCGCGCCGCCACCTGAGCTCACCACTTGCTTGAAGGCGGCTTGGTATTCGGCGAGCCGCCCAGGGATAGCAACTTTGGGGTAGCGCAGCCACAGATCCGCGCCCGTCTCATCCGGTATCGAATCGGGGATGGGGTAGGCTTCCGTACTGCCGCCCGTGCCGGCGTTGGCATCTCCGCCGCTCTCGCCGGCGGCGCCGCTAGTCGCGTTGCTGTCACCGCCGAGACCCTCGTTGGGTCGGCCCGCGTAACCGGGAAGGCTGCCGCCGGAGCCGTCGCCGGCGAGATTGCTTTCGCCTGCAGCGCTCGAGCCGCCCGCGGGTTTCTTGTCAGAGCTACAAGCGCTGCTGAGCGCAAGGCAAACGAAGACGACAGTCGCAAAGCGCGTCAATACTCAGCCCTTCCAGTAGATGGTGGCCCAGCCCTGCGCGGGCACCTGAGCCTGAACGGTCGTCCCGCCGCCGAGCGCAACCGTCGTCGTGGCTGCGGAGGCCGTGGAGTTGAACAGCACGGTGACTAGGCTGCCATCGGGATTCTTGAACGAGACGGCACTGCCGCCCGTGGTTTTGACGCGTACGGCGCCCGGATCCCGATCCGCTTGAGTGAGCACCGACAGTGCGTCCCAGCCCGCTTCGTTGAAGGTCCCGCCGAAGCCGATCCAATTCTGCAATTTGCTCGCCGGGTCGACGGTCACGGTGACCGTGCCGCCGCTCATCGGGGTGAGCGTGCCGACCTGCCAATACGCTCCGGGACCCGACGTCACGAGCGCCGGGCGTGTGACGACCGCGGCGCCGGCTGCGCCCGCAGCGCCCGCAGCGCCGCTGTCTGTACCGCCTTGCGCGCTGCTCGCCCCCGCCGTAGCGGCGCCGGCTCCGCCTGAGCCCGTTGCCGCACCGCCACCGCCGACTGTTGCGGCACCGGCACTCGCGCCTGCGCCGGCAGCGGCGTTTGCACCCGCGGCGCCATTGGCGCTCGCGCCGGCAGCGGCGTTTGCGCCCGCGGCGCCATTGGCGCTGCCAGAAGTCCCTGCCGGCTTCGTGCCGCCGTTGTCGGACGAGCTGCAACCCACGGCGAACCAAACGACCCAAGCTCCGAGGAGCGACAGTTCAAGCGTTCTCATGATCGGTTCCAGAAGCGGCCGCGCCTTCGCCGGGAGTGGGTGGACAAAGTGAAGCTCGCCCACCGCGCAGTGCAAGGTGGAACCACTCTCCGTTCGCCATACGGTAGCGAAACGACAATTGCCTTCCGCGAACTACCTCGCGCCCACGCAACGCACGACCGCGTTGCGCTGGTGGAGCTACGTGTCGGCGCACGTAGTCGGTAAGCGCCGAATCAACGGATGGTGAGTCGAGCAGCGGGCGAGCGACGCACTTGATCGATTTTGCCAGGTGACGCACAAGAGCCGAGCGATCCGTCGAAGACGGTGCTCGGCTCCTGCCTGCTGCCACCTGGGACAGCAGCGTTTCAGCTCAACTCAGGCGCCGCCGGCCTTGCCAGCCGAGCCGCCCTTGCCGCCCGATGCAACGCCGCCCGAACCGCCGACATGGCTCGAAATGCCACCCGTACCTGCGGTGGTGCCACCGGTGCCGCCGGTGCCGCCAGTGCCACCCGTACCGCCGGTGCCACCCGTGCCGCCGGTGCCACCCGTGCCGCCGGTGCCACCCGTGCCGCCAGTACCACCCGTACCGCCGGTGCCACCACCGACGCCACCGGTCGCGCCGGTGCACGGGGGCGCGGCACAGCCGCTACCAACCATGCCAGCCGAGCCAGCAGTCGGCCCTTTACCGGCAGAGCCATTGCTGGCGCCGGCCGTGGGTGAGGGACCAGGGGTCCCGGTGTCACTGGTGCCGCCGAAGCAGCCAGCGCCGAGGAAACCGAGTACGAGGGCGGAAACGGGAAGGAACGACTTATCCATTAGTATTTGCCTCTTATGAGCGCTTGTAGAGCTAGCGCCGGCTAGTGAGCGCTTGGCGCGCAATGCTACTTGTTGGGGACCGAGCCTACTTGTGCGAGATTTCGAATCATGGCCAGCCAGGAGGCCGGGCCCCATGTTGAAGTGGGAGTATATGAAAGGCCCTTCGTTTTGCAACGTCCGGAGCTAAGATTGTTCCGCCGCGGCCAGCCTCTCGTCTGCCCCAGCCAAATTGCCACGGATCCGCTCGAGCTCGTGCTCGGGGATGGCCACGCCCTGTTCGGCTTTCTCCAGCAACGCCTGGCAGGCGCCCTTGCTGGTCGCGAAGTCCCGAACCCAATAGGCCGCGACCGCGAGCTCATCGAGTAGCCGCCAGCTGTAGACGCTCTCGACGAGGAACAAGCGGTCGCTCGGCTGCCGCGTTTGTACGCCCGCTTTCGCGAACAAGCTGGCCATCGCGTAGTTCTCTCTTAGCCGGTAGTAGCGCGCGAGCTCGTACAGCGGCTCGGCACGTGTCGGGCGCAGGTTGTAGGCGGCCAGCAGCTCTCCGAGCACGACGGCTTCCGACAGCTCCAAGCGTAGACAAGCTCGTCCTGCCTCGAGCTGAGCCACGAAGCGCTCCTCGTCCCAACCGTTTTCCATCGAAGCGCGCTTTTTGTAGGCCCCGAGTGCCTGCTCGTGCATGCCAGCATCGCGGTAAGATTGCGCCAGATAGAACTGGCTGCGCGCGTCGTTCGGGTGCTCGGCAAGCTCCTGCTCGAGCAGCTTGGCGTCGCGCATGAACTTCTGTTCCTGCGTCACCCCGTGAGACTTGGCGCCTTGCGCGTGGTGGTAGACGATCCAAACGTCCTTCCTGAGCGCGCGCCGCTCCTTCCCTCCGACGACCGAGAGGTAGTTGTGCACGGGGCCCGCCCAGCGATAGACCGTGCTCCGGACGTCGATCAGGTGGCGCACGGCGTAGCGAATTTCGCCCTGATGCTTCTCGATGTCGTAGCTGACGCCGGGCTCGAGCTTCTCGTAGAACTTCGGGTCGGAGACCGCGAGCTCCTCGTCGGCGTCGATGAACAATAGCCAGTCGGCCTTGTTCGCTGCCACCGCGAGCTCCAGCGCTTGCTGACGATTGACTCCGAAGTTGACCCACGGCCGCTCGTGCACCTCACCCTCGATGCCATAGCCAGCCATCTCGCGTCGGATGAGCTCGATGGTGTCATCGCTCGAGCCCGTGTCGACGATCACGTAGTAGTCGATGTAGTCCTTGACCGAGCGAATGAGGCGCGGAAGCACCTTGACCTCGTTCTTCACGATCATGTTCAGGCAGATGTTCGTCTTGCGGCCAGCCATGTGCGGCAACTATGCCATCCTCGAATTGTCGGCAATCAAAGCGTGACTACTTTCTACGTGAGAAAAACTTCGCCTGTGCCGGATTCACCATTTGCGACTCACGCCGTAATGGGCAAGCTCGGGCCATTCTGAGTTGATCCAATTGGGACCGAAGCTATAGTGGCTTGAACTTCCACTGCAGTTATCGAAACCATGAAACTCCTATCCTCGCACCTCGTCGTACCCGCTTTTTTGGCCGCTTTGTCTTCGATCGCGGCCTGCAGCTCGGACAATTCCGGAGCCGGTAACTCCGCAGGCTCGAGCCCGGGTGGGGCCAACGGTAAAGCCGGCTCGGCCGGCTCGAGCGTCGGCGGGGCAGGTGCCGCTGGCGCGGCTGCTGCCGTCGCGGGTGGAGGTGCAGGTGGTGCGTCAGCCGGCGCTTCGAGCACTGCCGGGACGAGCGCTGGCGGCACTGGAGGCCTCGGCGCTGCAGGCGGGGGCACCGCAGGCGGCGTTGCCATCGAAGCCTCGTTCGCGATGGTCAAAGACATGATCAACGCGACTTGCTTCGGCAACGGCTGCCACAGCCAGGAGGGCAATCCTCTGCAAATGAAGATTGACGACAAGCTGTACGGGACATTGACCACCCACGTGACCGAGAATTGCGGCAAGCTGATCAACACCGCCAGCCCGGCAGACAGCGCGATCGTCAAACTGCTGAAGGCGGATTGCGGGACAGCTCCGAAAATCACTCCGCGCATGCCATGGGACAAGTGCTTCGATGGCGACGTGGATTCGGATTTCTGTGTTTCGCCCGCGAAGATCGCCGCCATCCAGGCGTGGATCGCCAAGGGCGCGCCGCAACAGTGAGCAGGAGCGACGGCGCGCCGTGCCGAGGCGCGCCGCAGCAAACCTAGCGCGGTAGTTTCTTGGACACTGCTGCCGCTGCCGCTGCCGTCGTAGCTCCGTTGTTGTCGGACTCACACATCGCCTTCCGCCTGGCCTCGAGCTCCGCCGCGATCCGGGTGAAGGGCATCACCTCATGCAGCAATTCCGCCCACACCTGCTCGACCTGCGGGATGTCGTTGTAGCTGTTCGCGATCGACTTCGAGATCTCTTCCAGCTCAGCGCCGTCTCCGGCTTTCACGGCCGCCTCGAGTTGGCCTGAAAGCCACGGGATCTTGGCATTCATCCGGCCCAGGCCCTCGTCAGCCGAATTGAACTTGCCGCGCGTCAAGCCGAAGTCAGGCAGATCCGGCGGCAAGGGATCGAATTGCTGGTGGAGCGCCACGAACTTGGTGTTCAGTCCGGCGAGCAGGGGCTTGAGCCCCTCGAGCGACTGACGTGCTGAGTCGGCGAGCTGCTTGAGCTCCGCGGGGCTCTTCTTGACCACCACCGGTTTCGGCTTTTGTGAAGCGTCCTTGTGGCATGCCGCGAGTGAGCTACTCACGGCTAAAATCATCAACCCTTGCACGATGCGCAGACGAGATGGAGACAGCACTCTTCCTCCTGTGATTCTACTTTCGGCCATTCTTAGCTCACGGTCCGCCCAGCGGGTAGGCGTCGTAACCCACCCCGGGCTCGGTCACGGCGCTGGTCTCGAAGTCCCAGGTCTTGCAGCGTTGAAGGAGCAGCGAGCTGCCGCCATAGGCGACTCCGAGCGGGCGCCCGACTGCGTTGACTGGGAAGACTGCCACGGTTGGGCTGTCGAGGGGCGTCGGTAAACCGTTGATCAGTGCGCCGGTGTACGCCACGCCGGTGTTCCGAGTCATGGCTTCGACACCGGTGAGGCTCACGCCTTCGGTAGCGACAACGCCCAGGTTTGCCCAGTAGGTGGATTGGTAAACGGCCCGGTGCACGTCTTCGATGGGGGAGACCAAGGACACGCTCAGGATGGCGACCTTGGTCACTTCACCGGGCGCCACGCAACCGGCAATGGTGCCCGAGCCATCCGTGAGTCGATAGAAGTGCCGGAACACGAGCCCGCTGACACCGGCGCCTAGGATCTGGTCGTCTTGGTCGCGCAACTCGACCGAAAACGACGCATTGCAGGCCAGCACATCGCCGTCGTTTCTTACGGCAGCATAGATCGCAGGACCATTCGGGCCCGCTTGCAGTGTGAGCGCGGTCACATTGAACACGCTGTTGATGCCGGGGCGCGGAATCACCTCGATGCCCTCCGGAACGAACAGCGTATCGCCGCCCGTGTTGCCCCCGAGGCTGCCCGTTTCGACGATGCCGCTGATCGGGACGCCGTTGGTCGCGCACTGCTCAGACGGCTGGTCGTCCGAGCAGGCGACGATGACCGCTGCAGACAGGGCCAGGAGACACTTCGCGAGTAGGAACGTGACTGGAGCGGCTCGAGAGGTCGGCATTCCGCGCATCGATGATAGCTCACAAAAGCGCAAAGACCCCTCCGAGGAGGGGTCTTTGACGCGCTGCTTTAGCTCAAGCTATCAAGCCTTGAGTTGCGTGTATCCACCTGGGTCGTGGATCTTGTGGTCCGCCACTGCGTCGACACCACCGGCGAAGTCCTCGGTCTTGTCCGAGTACCCGTAGTGAGTGACTTCGCTGCCCGGGCCATCCTTCGCGGGGAAGCCGTTTGCGTCTGCCTTCATGCCCATCGCGGTCATGACGTTGCAGAAGTACTTGTTGATCGGCATGTTGCCGAACTTGGCCACGGTGCCCGTGCCTTGGCTCACGCCGTCGGACGTTTGCGGGGCACCATCGACGCACTGCGAGAGGCTGCGGCCGAGGAAGTCGGTCGCGGTGCCACCCGAGGTGGTGTCGAGGTTGATGATCTTGCCCTGCTTGAAGTACCCGCCGCCGCTGCCGGCCTGAATCAACGGAGTGTTGTTCATGTTGTGGGCATTGCCGTCCGAGTGCTCGTTCAGCCAGAACGCGACGCTGTTGTCGAGCACGGTCTTGCCGTCGCCTTCGGGGATGCTGTCGAGGTATTTGACGAGGCTGGCGAACTTCGCGGCGTAGTACGAGTCGATCTTCTTCAGATTGGCGACTGCGTCCTTCACACACGGTCCCTGCATGCTGGCATCGGTCAAGCGGTGGGACTGATTGTGTGAGTCGAAGTTGATGCCGAGGCCGCTGTACACGAAGTTGTTCGGCATCCTGAGCAGAACGACCGGGTTGGCGTTGCACGCAGCCGAGAGCGCCGCGATCGCCATGTACAAATCCGCGTTGTCCATGGTGTCGTTGATCTTGCGCGTCACGACGTCGCCGCTGGTGCCGCTGCCGAGCTTGTTGTTTGCGCCGAGCTTGGTGGCCAGGTCCGCGTTGCAACCGGCGAGAACGCCGTCCGTGGTGACGTTCAAGAGCTCGACCCATGCGTCGAGCTTGGCCTTGTCGTCCTTGCTCATGTCCTTGCTTCGGAGCCGGCTGAGATCGCCTTTCACGATATCGGCCATCTTCTTGCCCTTGGCAATTTCCCAAGTGTCGGCGTTCATCGGCGCGCCGGTCTTGAACAGACCCGTCAGCTGGTTGTACGCGGTGGTGGCGTTCAGCCCGCTGAAGATGGTGTCCTTGGCCTTGTACGAGATGGCAGCCTGTGCCGTCACCTTCGACTGACCCGAGATGTCCATGTACAGCGGGGTGGCCTGCGGGCTCAGCTGCGCGGCCATCACGTGATCCAGCGACATGCCAATCGGCATGGCATTGAACTTCGTCGCCGTGTTGAAGCTGAACGGGTCGTTGCTGTTGGGGGTGACCGGCTGCAAGGTCAAGGCCGTTCCGGCGCATTGCGTGTGGGAGTCATTGCCCTGTCCACGCCCTTTGCCGGCACCCTTGTTGTTCGCGGTCCACTCGTTCATGGTGCGCATGCCGCGTGGCATGAGCAGCTTCGCGGTGTACGGCGAGAGCGCCTCGAGGCTGGTCCCTTTGAGGTCCGAAGCCAGCAGGTCGCCGTCGAGCTTCTGCGGGAACCAATTGTTCGTGATGCACCCGTAGTAGGTGAACATGATCAAGGTTCGCTTCGTGATCGCGTTGGCAGCTTGCGCTCGCGCGGACCGCTCGAACAACGAGGTGAGGATCGGCGCAGCTACGACAGCTCCGCCCAGGCCTTTGAGGAGGATTCTTCGGTTCATATAGTTAGTCATGTTCGGAAATTCCTCAGTTTTTCAGAGCGAGCCGCGAACTCGTAGACGGAAGGAATCCGTTTGGGTGAGATCACCGAGTAGGCCGAGGATGGAGTAGCCATCACCAGCGAGTTTGGTCTGCAGGGTGTTGACCGTGCATTGGTCTTGGTCATTCGGGTTGCGGCCAGTGGCGAAGGAAACCCAAGCCTGCGCGTACAGCGCCTGCGCGGTCGCCTGCTTGGAAATCTCCTGCATCAGCTGCACGGGTGACGAGATCTCTTTCGCGCCGGTCTTGAAGTTGAAGGTCGCGGTCGTGACCTTGGAGTCGATGGCTCCACCCTTCGGGTCCTTGGTCTGCCACTTTCCGTTTCCGTCGTAGCTCTCCATGATGAACCCGAGCGGATTGAAGACCTCGTGGCAGCCCTTGCACGGCTGATTCTTCTGGGTCAGCTCTTCCACGTACGCGCGTTGCGTCATGAAGTTGCCCGTCACCGTTTGCATGGCGAATGCCGGATCAGGCGCCGGCACGTTGATGCTGAGCAGCCAGATGGCCATGTACGAGCCGCGCAGGATCGGGCTCGTGGTCCCGAAGCCCGAGTAGGAGCTCAAGAAGCCGGCGCGAGTCAGGAAGCCCGGACGCGGGTTGGTCGTTGAATCGAGCGTGACCTTGGTCAGGGTGTCCGTGTACTTCGACGCATCGAGGCCGTAGAGCGCGGCGTTGTCCTTGTTGACGAAGGCGACGTTGCTCAGCAGCAGATCCTTGAAGGAGCCGTTCGTGTACGCCACCTCTTCGAAGAAGGCGTCGAGCTCGGCCTTGTTGGCGACCCGCGACGCATCCGTGTATTCCGGGTAAACGGCCGTGTCGTGCTTGCCCTTGAACCAGTGGGCGCTCGAGTTGTTCATCTGCGCCCACTCGTCGTGGAACGCCGAGATGAACCCGCCGGTCTTTTCACGCACCTGGATCATGCGCGTGGCTTGCGCCAGGATCTGCTCCTTCGTCGTGAGCTGGCCGCCGTCGGCCGCCGCGTTCAGCGCGTCGTCCGGGACGGAGCCCCAGAGCAGGAAGGAGAGCCGAGTGGCCACTTCTTGCTGCGACAGCTTGATGGCATTGGGCGTCGCCGTGTAGGTCGCGTCGACCTCCGTGGTGAGCTCGGGGATCAGCAGGAAGGAGGGCGAGATCAGGAACGCGTTCAGAATCGCTTCGGCAACCTGATCGGGCGTGCCGGCCGGGGTGACGCTGTTCAGCGACATGAAGCTCGTGACCTCTTCATCCGTCAGTGCTCGGCGGAAGGCCTTGCGACCGAAGGTCTGGACGGTGGTCTTCAAGCAATCCGCGGCGGTCGGGGCACAGCTGATGAACTTGGCCTTGTTCGCGCCAGCCATGACCTGCTTCGCGATCTTGGCGCCGGCGTCTTGATAGACCTTCCAGGCCGGGGCGGTCATCGCACCCGTGAAGTCGCCGACCAAGAAGTCAGCCACTGGCGTGCTGTCGATGGCGGTCACACCGAGCAGATCGCGGACCACGCTGGCGTACTGGCGGTTCAACAGCAGCGGGATTTGAGTCGTTACGGGGATACCGGCCGTGCACGTCGGGGGATGGTCGACCACGGTACCAGCGGCGCCACTCGTACCCGGGCCGACTTGGCCTGCACCACCTGTACCTACAACCGCGCCACCAGCGGCGCCATTCGGCCCCGCGGCAACGCCACCAGGCGGATCACCCGGACCGCCCTTGTTTTCCGAGGTAGCGCCGCATGCGGCCAGCGCCATGGGAAGTGCTCCGAGAGCAACCAACAACCGTAACCGCTTTTCTTTCATGACGACCACCTAATTACGGACTTAAAATTTCCGCCGGTTGGGAACCAACACGTTGCCGATTTCGCGCAGCACTACCTACTCAGGAACCTACCGGACCGATCTCAAGCTCGTGAGATGAAATTTTTCGCATGCTTCGCCGTAGTTCTTCGGGCTGACTTGAATGCACGATTGCCAATTTCGGCTTCGAACATAAAAAAGGCCTGGCACTGGAATGGTCGACCGCTGACCGCACTCCCGGAGCATTCGAGTCACGTCCGGTCGCGGGGACGGGCTGCCTAGACGCAACAGTGTGAGTACGTTTGGCACGCTCGCGGTGCCTTGCAACTAGTTTTTGGGCTCGCGTGCACTGAAGGTGCGCTTCGCACTTCTGAGCGGCGCGCGCGCGGGCATGCACGTTTCACCCACGAGGGTGATGCGCGGGCGGCGATCTCGAACGCTGCCGCCGGTTCAGATTTTGGCGCAAAAACGGCGCCAAACGTCGCGGTAAAGCGCTTCGAGATTGCGCGCGAAGCGCGCGCCGTCCATCAACGGCGAACGCTGCATGCGCGCGCGCAGCGAGGCGCGCAGATCGCTCAAGTGCTCGAGGTCGCTGGCGAGCTCGCTTGCGACTCGAGTGTATCGTTCCGGAGTCGTCGCCACGAGCTCTGGCAAAGCCAAGTTCATCGCTTGGCAGACGCCGGCGCGGCCGACCACCGTTTCGCCGGACAGGGTCACTGTCGGTACTCCCATCCAGGCCGCGTCCAGACTCGTGGTGTGGCCATTGGAAGGGAAGGTGTCGAGACAGATGTCGATCTCGCGGTACCTTTGCAGATAATCGAGCCGTCCCGCGCGATCGACGAGCTCGACGCGATCGAGCCTCACGCCCGCTGCTTCGAACAGCGAGCGCACGCGGTCCCGCGCGCTCCCGGCAGGCGCGAGCAGCATGAGCCGCGACTCGGGCACCGTGGCCAGAACCTTCGTCCACAGGCGAATCACCCCTTCGTTGACCTTCCGGAAGTGATTCAGACAGCCGAAGGTGATTCTGCCTGCCGCGAGGGCGGGCAGAGCGCTCACCTCGGGAACATCAGTCAGCGGGTCGTAGCACCAAAAGGAGTCGGGCAGTCGAAGGGTCTCTTCCGAGTACAGCGCAGTGTTCGAGTCGAGCGGATCGAGGAAAGGATCGGACAGGCGATAGTCCATCGTTTCGAGTCCCGTCGTCCCGGGGTACGCCAGCCAGCACAACTGAATGGGAGCAGGCCGTCGCGCGAACGCCAGCAGCCGGCAGCCACTCATGTGCATGGTCAGATCGACCAAAATGTCGATCTGATCCTGCCGGATCAGCGTGGACAGGGCGGCGTCGTCCAGAGCCCCGACCTCGCGAAAGACATCGGCGTACCCGCGAATGCGAGCGGTGATGTCACTTGGCTTGTCCGCGCTCGAGTAGCAAAAGATCTGGAACTGGCCGTGGTCGTGATTTTGGAAAAGCGGGAGCGTGAATAGCGACTGGACGTGGGTTTGGAAGTCGGGTGACACGTACCCGATGCGCAGCCGGCGCTCGGACGAGCGATCGTTTTCGTGTGCAGCGGCTTGTGTGGCGAGTGGTCGCGCGTGCCGAGTGTTCCACGCGCGCGCCTCCACGAGCAGCTCGCTCGCGCTGACGTTTGGCCAGAACGGCATGTTGAACAGCAGCGCGCTGTGGGCGAAGGGGTCGTCGGGAAACAGCGCGACCGTTTCGCGGTACACCGCCTGGGCCTCGTCCAGCAGCCCGGACTCGTCGAGCGCCGTCGCCAGATAAGCCCGAGCTTGACGGAAGCTCGGGTCGAGCTCGAGCGCTCGCCGAAAATCGTCGATCGCTCGGTCGAAATCGCCGGCGCCCGCGTGAATCGCGCCGAGTGCGGTATGCGCGTTGACCAGCCGCGGATTGAGCTTCAATGCCAGGCAATACCAAATCGCGGCGTCCTCCACCCGCCCGCCCAGGCGCAGCGTCTCGGCGAGCGCTGCGAGCAGCTCGGCTGCGCCCATGCCCGATTCGGGGTTGCCCGCTTTAGACGCAGTGACCCGGGCAGCAAGTGCCTGCCGTTTGCTCGTGAGACCCGCCAGGCGCTCGGCTGCTTGCGCCAAGCTCGGCTCGAGCTCCCGGGCCCGGTGGTAACACTCCGTTGCGGCATCCAAGTCCCCCTGCTCCTCGAAGGTGAGCGCCAGGTTGAACACTGCTTCGGCGAAGTCCGGCCTGCGAGCGAGGGCCATCAGCTGCATCATGGCCGCCTCACGGCTCCGGCCGAGGCAGCGATACACGTCGCCGAGACTCGAAAAATAGAAGGCGTTGTTCGGAGCGACGCGCACCGCTCGCTCGAGCAGCGCCGCGGCGTGCTCGAGCCGACCGGACGAACGGGCGAGCTCGCTGAGAAGAAACATTGCGTCAGCGTGCTCGGGTGTTTGCTCGAGCACGCGGCGATAGAGCAGCTCTGCGCGATCGACTTGCCCGGCTCGGTGAAGCTGCACCGCAATTTCGAAAAGAGAGGCGTCGGTCACCAAAAGCTCCTTGTCGGAGGAGCACATGATTGTCAAATCGCAGTGTCCAGCAACCGCTGCCGTCGGGATGCGCTCGATCTGGGCTGCTGAGGCGGCGCGTGTGCCAGTGCAGGGCAGGGGCTTTTGCTCCGCTCTGCTGGGTGCTATCGGATGCGGACTGGGCAGCGCGGCCCGAGCGTGTCACCGAGAGCAACCGAGTCATAGAGTGAGAGCGATGCTGGCGATTGTTTGCTCGGATGAAGTCGGCGTGGGGTGGTCGTGCGCTTTTGTCGATCAGAACTGGCGGCTCTTCCCATCTAGCTTTCGTGCCCGGTCAAATTCCCAGTTATGCCGGCCCGGGCATCGAGGCCCTGGCCGGAAAGCCCGCGCTGGAAGCGCTACGGATCGCGGCGTATGCGCCGGCGGCTATGCGCATGCCTCGCGCTGACGCGCGGCTGCGCGCCGCGGTCGCCAATCACGTTGCCTTGGTCTGGCGCGTATTGCGGCGCACGGGGCTCGCGCCCGCGGACGCCGAGGACGCGTCCCAAGACGTGTTTTGGGTTTTGGCGCAACGCTTCGAAGACGTCCCGGAGCGCGCACAACGCTCGTTTCTGGTCTCCACCGCGCTGCGCGTGGCCTCGGATCGCAAGCACTCGAAATGGCATCGCTCGGTCAGCGCGGGGCTCGACGTGGAAGCGCGCGTCAGCGACGCGCCTCTGCCCGACGAAGCGCTGGACATGCGGCGTGCCGGCGCGCTGCTCGACGAAGCGCTGGCAACGCTCGAGGAGCTCGAACGCACCGTGTTCGTGTTGGCCGAGCTCGAGCAGATGACTCGCTCCGAGGTGGCTGAGGTGCTCGGCATCCCGGAGGGCACGGTCGCTTCGCGCCTGAAGCGCGCACGTGAGTCGCTCGAAATTGCGGTGCGCCGCTTACGTTCCCGACCGAGGGCCGCGCGATGACAATCTCCGACGACGAAGAAGACCGGCAAGCGCTCGAGCGCTTGCTCGACGCGGCTCGTGCCGACGCCCCAGCGCCCGAGCTGGGCGAGCGCGTCTTGGAGCAAATCGCTTACCGTGCTCGACTCGAGCGCATCGCCGTTCTGCCGCGCCGTCGCGCTCATCGCGCAGCCGCGGCAGCTTTGGCGTTGCTTGCGGCAGGGGTACTTCTGGTCGTTTTGACGCGCCGGCCTGGGCCCGAGTTGGCGATCGTTGCCGAGCACGCCGAGAGCGCCGGCAAGGCTTCGGCCGCGCCTGCTGCGGCGGCGCCTCGGGCGCTGCAACCGGGCCCGCCGGCAAACGATCCATGTCTTGCTCCAGCGCCGGTCAGCGGCTCCGCGCCTTCGATCGATGACTTCGAAGATGGCGACGACGCGATCCAGCCGCTCGAGGGCAGAGCCGGGTTTTGGCGCTGGGCACGCGAGATTGACGCGCCAGGCACGGCTCCGGCGCTGATCCCCGTGCCTCGCCCCGATGCGACGCGCGTGAGCCGCTTGGCACAACACGTCAAAGGGGGACAGCTCGTCGACTGGGGTGCGACCGTCGAATTCGATTTTCGTCCTGCGTGCTACGACGCTTCCAGTTACGTCGGTGTGTCGTTCCAGGCGCGCGGGCCCGGGCGCATCTACTTCGCGCCGCGCGAGAGATCCGTGATCCCAATTGCCGAGGGCGGTAGCTGTGAAGTCGATTGCTACAACCCGCACGTAGCGAAAATCGAGCTGGAATCGGCTTTTCGTACGTACCAAGTGCGCTGGAGCGACGTGCGTCAACGAGGCATCGGCAAGGCCGCCTTGGACACACGCCACCTTCACAGCTTGGCGTTCCTGATTCGCGCTGAAGACACGCCTTACGACGTGTGGCTGGACGACGTGCGTTTTTTGCAGCGCTGACGACGACGTGACTTCGCTGTGCAAGAAATCGCGTCGCGGCCATCCAGCTGCCACACGCTGCCTTTAGCGGTGTCTTTAACCGTGTCTTCAGCTTTGTGTCAGGCGTGACAGTTTTGTTTGTTGCCAATGGCCAGTGCACCCGTGCTAACGGTGTGCGAGCTGCAGTCATGCAGTGATCGAAACAGTGGGTGTGGGCCGCGGCTTCCAGGGTTTGGGTGAGGGCCGTAGCTGCCTAAAGGGATGGGAAAATCATGAGCACACGAAATACGATGGGGCACGATTCGACCGTAAAATGCAGGGGTTTCGACTCCTCTGAGCGCCGCTTCTGCTCTCTGGCAGTCGCGGTCGCTAGCGCAGCGCTGTGCGTTGGGATCAGCGGCTGCAGCGCCGCAACGGGCTCGGAAGAAGAGCTCGCTACTCACACGCAGAATCTGGATACGAGCTGGTGGAGAGGTTGGGGCGAGGGTTCGGCAACACCCACGGCCATCGACACCAATCCGGCGGCTTGCGCGAACAAGTACGGGTTTGCGCACACCTTCGTGCGCGACTCCAACATGAACTTCCGAGGCAAGACCATCGCCGGGTTCGACGGCATGTTGACTGGCGCGTGGTCGGGAGCAATCGGCAACTTGCAGTTCTGGTCCTCACCAACCTGCACCTCGCTCTACCCGGTGTACACCTCGGGCGCTGCCTCGAATAGTACGGTGCTACTCGCGGGCAAAGCGTTCGACAATCGGATCTACGTGCAGCTGCTGACCGGGGACACCCAGGCAGATTTCCCGAACGATCTGGCCACGCCGCCGGCGCAGACCTCGTGGGGGCAGCTGAGCTCGACTCAGTTCACGGGCGGAAGCAACGGCTTTCCGGCCGTCGCAGCCAACGGCAGCCGCATGGTCTTGGTCACACGCAACAACAACTCCATCATCGCCTTCAACCGAGCACTGCCGTTCTCGCCATTCAGCCCGTGGAGCGGCGCACAAAATGCACCAGGGTTGCCGTTCTCGGCTACGGGCGTGCCCGCGATCACGTATGTCGGCGCCAGCACCAATGCCTTCGTGGTCGTGGTCAAGTCGACCACCGCGAAACAGATCTACTGGATCAAATACAACGGCACCGCTTGGGTGGGCGGTTGGACTCAAGCGAGCCTTCCGCACACCCTGACCTCCGATCCGGCGATCGAGTGGAGCACCAATCCAACCGCGACGCCGCCCTACGCCGCGCTCGGTCTCTACTTCCGGGACGAGACGAACCAGGTCGTGCAAACCTCGGTGCAGAGCCCGAGTGGCTTCGGGAGTGGCGCGTACAGCTACATTCCGAGCGGCAGCAGCACCGGTCCGGCCACCGTCCTCGGTTCGCCGGCGGCCACTTTCGGCGCCTTGGAAAGCGGCCTGCGGCTGGTATTCGTCCGGGGCTACATGCCGGAAACTACGCCGGGGCTACGGAATTCCACCGTCCTCATAGCCGAAGACAAATGCGGATCGGGCGAATGCCCCAACCCGTAGAGTCGTTCTGAGCGGCCGGCAACGCCCGTTCGAGTAGCACAGCGTCCCGAGCAGCCACACGTCCGCGTGACGTGCGGCTGCGGCGGGCGCCCAGGAATTGGCCCTTCGGCTGGCGTGCCGTCCAGAGGCAAGCTAGTGACCTCCGAGCCCCTTTTTCGGAGTGCATGAAAGCCGTCGTCTTCTTGGCCGTCCTTTGCTCGGTCGCGCGCGCCCAAGCCGCTGAGTACTACGTGTCTCCCGCGGGCAGCGACTCGAACGAGGGCTCGCTGGCGGCGCCGTTTGCGACCCTCCAGAAGGGCAACGACGTCGCGGCGGCAGGCGACACCGTGTGGCTGCGCGGCGGAACCTACCCAAACACGAAGCAAATCAAGCTCACGAAGAGCGGACAATCCGACAGCAAGCGGATCAAGTTTTGGGCCTACCAAGCAGAAATCCCGGTCTTCGATTTCTCCAAATACGTGTCTACGAACACGGCGGTGGATTCCCCGACCATCCTGGTCAGCGGCAGTTGTACGGTCGAACGCCATGGCAAGAAGCTCGGTGCCATGGAGTCGGGCGACTGCTTCGGTGAAACCAGCTACGTGCGCGGCGCGCGCCGCACCGCGACCATTCGCGCGGAGACGCCGGTGTCGGTGTTGCGCGTGAGCTCGACGTTGCTCGAACAGGTGTCCGCCGCCTGCCAGCTGCGCTTCAACCGGG
>Ga0207691_10000991_pt1 | contig 28224 bp, 29 predicted proteins | sample KBSM13metaG_FD_184327 | JGI IMG/M metagenome (GOLD analysis project Ga0207691, IMG submission 184327) | Miscanthus rhizosphere microbial communities from Kellogg Biological Station, Michigan, USA - KBS M1-3 metaG (SPAdes) (version 2) | ecosystem: Host-associated > Plants > Roots > Rhizosphere >...
CGCTCGAGTTGCCGTTCGAAGTGGCGACGGTTTGCAAGCCCCGTTAAGTGGTCAGTGAACGCCTGTTCCTCGCAAACATCCAGGTAGGCTTTAAATTCGAGCAGGGTCCTGGTTCTGGCTAACAGCAGATCCAAATCGGTTGGGTCGGTAATGTAGCCCAGCGCCCCGACTTCAGAGGCTCGTCTCAGGTCCTCAACACGCCGCCCGGCAGCTGTTTGCATGATGACGGGAATAAACTTTGTGAGGGGATTTCCGCGGATCCTCTGGGCTAATTCATAACCATTCATTCGCGGCATCATGACGTCTGTTATCACGAGGTCGGGTTGGTAAGTTTCAATTGACGACAGCGCCTCATCACCGTCGGTTGCAGTGGTTACGCTGTAACCTGCAAGGCGCAATGCAGCCTCGAGGAGATGCAGCTTATCTGGGTTATCGTCGACTACTAGAATGTTTGATTTATGCTCCATATTTCCTTAAAAGTTGGACCGTTATTAGGGTTGCGCCCCTCTCTGCTTCATGCTACAGTTCGGCCAATCGGTTAATTAGTTTCGTGCCGGCACTCGCCAAGTATTGAGTCAAAGTACATATCGCCGATGAGACAACCCTGTTAGATGTCGCGCGGGTCTCCTTACAATTTTCAATCGCAACTGAACCCGCATGGACCACCTTGGATATGCGCAGTCACGGTGCAATAGCCGATTCAAAATACCTTTTGTAAATCCACCCCCTGAGGGATAGGCACATGAAAGTCGTGCAAGATCAAAAGCGTGCACGGGATCTGACTCCCGCAGACCGTGCAGTAATAATTCGTCAACTCGGGTTTGGATCATCGCTAAACGATTCCCTTATTTCAGATCTAGCAACTAACTCCGTCGTTCTTGATTTTCGGCGCCGTAGATTTGTGTATCGTGCTGGTGAACCGGCAGATTGTCTCTACGCGATTATCGATGGGCGAGTAAAACTCTGCCGCATCGAAGCTGATACCGAACGAGAAGCCGTGATAGACATCCTTCCTGAAGGGTCTCTCTTTGGGGAATCGGCGCTTTATTCCGCAGCGGGGCAGCGCGCAAATTCAGCTATTGCCTATGAAAACTCCCGGCTCTTGCGAATTCACGTAGCGGATTTCAAACGGGGGATGGCTGAGGATGACCGGCTTCATGATTACACTTTCCGATTGATCGGTCAACGACTCGACCATGCGGAGCGGCGTCTCGCCGACTTCGCACTCAATGCGATTCCCGCCCGCCTCGACAGGTTGCTCGCCGAGTTCTCAGATCGATACGGTGTTTCTGAAGCTGCGGGTGTGTTAATCGATATCCCGCTTCCTCATCGAGAAATTGCGTCGATTGTCGGCTCAACCCGCGAGAGTGTAACTGTCCGCTTGAACGCTATGCGTCGTGAAGGTACGATCGAATTCGTCAATCGACGAATTCTGATCAAAAGGCCTGCGTCTTTGGTGTGAAGACTCAAGCTTGGTAACCTTCTAGATTCATGAAATGTCCTACCTGCGGTAAATCAATCGAGTGGAAAGACAACTCCTTTCGTCCCTTTTGCTCCGAGCGTTGTCAGCTCGTCGATCTGGGCCGTTGGGTTGAAGGTGACTACCGAGTGCCTGGTGAACCGCTGCCTGAAGACCAGGCGGAAAGACTACCGGCAACTCAGGATATGGAATATGAGAACTAGAGTGGCCAATATGCTTCAGCTGGTCGATAAAGAAAAACCAGGCGTTTGCAAAGCTGCAATGTGCTTGTGGCAATCCGCGGGTTCTGTTGTTTTGTCACGACACGCTAAAGCATATCGGACATTCGCTCTTGTGCTCTTCGTTACTGTTGGCCTAACTGCTTGTAACGGTAACGACACTACGAGTAATGCTAATGCTCCCGTGATTTCCAATCCACCCCACACTTCTCTCCCAATGCCACCGTTGAATGGGAAGTCGATAACCAACATGGGATGGAGCCTCGCTGATGGAAAGCACTCTGCTTTTTCTGACTTCAATGGAAAGATCCTGGTGCTCGACTTTTATGCGACCTGGTGCGAACCGTGTCGCAGGAGCATTCCTCATTTGATTGGACTCCAACGACGTTACGAAAACGACGTCAGAGTGATCGGTTTAAACGTTGGTGGCCCAGATGACGCGGCAGAAGTCCCCGCCTTTGCGCAAGAGTTTAAAATTCAATATCAACTTGGGATCCCCGACGACGATCTCGCTAGCTTGCTCCTGGCTAACAGCGATGCGATCCCGCAGACGTTTATCTTCGATCGCGAGGGGAAATTGATGCGAAACTTCGTCGGTTTTGGTGAAAGCACCGGAGAAGAAATAGATCGCACCGTTGAGCGCGCCTTACTTTCTAAAGCTGACTGAACTAGTAGAGGTGCTCACTTCCCCCGGGAGCCCAGTGTAATGATTCGAGAAAAGCGGATCGAAAAGAAAATAGGAAAGCACACTTCGTTTCGCTTGCGCAGCGAGGAGATCTCCCGTATCGAGGGCCTCAGCGACGCGGTGTTCGGTTTCGCAATCACTCTGCTCGTCGTATCACTGGAAGTTCCCAAGACTTTTAACGAACTAGCGACGGCAATGAGCGGCTTTGGCGCGTTCGCAATCAGCTTTGCCCTGCTCTTCCTCGTTTGGTACAACCAGCACAAATTCTTCAGACGTTACGGACTCCAGGACACGGTCACAATAGTTCTTAACGCCATCCTGCTATTTGTAGTCCTGTTCTATGTCTATCCACTGAAGTTTCTTTTTACATTTCTGGTGAGCAGATTCACTGGAGGACATGGTGAAGTTCGCCTGCCAAACGGCAACATCGAATCAATGCTTGAGAACGACGGCCAAATGGGAACATTGATGTTGATCTTTGGCATTGGCTACCTGGCCATCTTCGTGGTGTTCGTTCTGTTGCACATTCATGCCTACCGTAAGAAGGAACAACTCGAACTCAATTCACTTGAGACCTTCGATACCGTCAGCAGCATTCAAGAAGCTGGACTCAACTGCGCAATTGCCGTCTTATCAATATCACTGGTTTGGTTTGGAGGGTCGAGGTTTGCGGGGTTCGCGGGGATGGCATATATGCTGACCGGTGTCGTGATGGCGATACACGGATTCATCATGGGATCACGAAGGCGTCGAATTGAAGAACATTTTGTTTCGCAGTTACCAGAGCCAGTCGGAGCGGCAGAGTTACAGAGTTAACGATGGGAATTCATTTCGAATCGCTTCCGGCAATTGTCTTTGGCGCAATCATCCTCTCCTGGTTCGCGTTTGTGATCGTTTTTCTAACCAGAGAAAAGCTACCGCAATCACCTGACAAAAAACGCGACCCTCGATCAGTTAAGGGTATCGTGCTTCAAGGTCTTTCGTTTGGAATCGTTTGGGGTGCGCATCGACCCTATTTCACTCCAATCATTCGAACACAGAGGAACGTAGAAATCCTGATCGGCGTGGTGACGATCGCACTCGCGTTTGGTTCTGTCGGCTTTGTAATGGCAGCCGTAAGGGCGCTCGGAAAAGAATGGAGTCTGACGGCCAGGGTTGTCGAAGGTCACAAATTGGCAACACATGGCCCTTATTCTTTGGTTCGCCACCCGATTTACACTGGTATGTTGGGAATGTTGTTATCAACAGGCTTAGCAATGAGCTATTGGCCCGCGCTGGTGATTTCAATTGGTGTCTTCTTTATTGGCACAATAATCCGGATGCGCATTGAGGAAGGGCTCTTACGAGAGATGTTCGGGATCGAGTTTGACGACTACGCCAGGCGTGTTTCGGCAATTGTCCCGGGAATCTATTAGTACTGTCTATTCGTTAGGAATCATTTTGAGAAAAGCAAAAATACTTATCACACTGGGACCAGCTTCACGTGAGCCGGAAGTCATCGAACAGTTACTCGCAGCCGGCGCCAATGGCGTTCGCATCAACATGTCTCACGGCAGTCACCTGGAAAAGACGGCTGACATTGAGCGTGCCAGGGCAGCCGCTAAAAAGATGGGAATCTCCCTTGCAGTGCTGGTCGATCTATCCGGCCCAAAGATCCGCACAGGCGAATTGAAAAATCATCAGCCAGTTAAGCTTGAGAAGGGCGCTGTTTTCACAATTACGACCGAGCGAATTGAAGGTGATGCTCAACGAGTCTCGACGAATTATCCCGATCTTGCGCGAGTCGTTAAGACCGGCACACGTCTACTCCTTGACGACGGCGCAATTGCCCTCGTAGCGGAAAGTACAACTGAGACAGACATTATTTGTCGTGTTGTTGATGGTGGTTTCCTTTCCGAGCGTAAAGGAATCAACTTGCCCGGCGTCGCCTTGCCAATCGACTCGTTGACAGAGAAAGACGTCATCGATCTCAAGTGGGCCGTTACTCAAAATGCCGACTACATCGCTCTGTCGTTCGTTCGTAAAGCTGCTGACTGTGAGAAAGCGAAACGGTTGATCCGGGAAGCTGGCGGCACTGCTCCGTTGATAGCAAAGATTGAGAAGGCGGAAGCAATGGATCACCTCGACGAGATCATAGCCGCTGCGGATGGAATCATGGTTGCTCGTGGCGACCTTGGCGTTGAGACAAGCGTTGAGTTAGTCCCTGTCTACCAAAAGACAATCATCGAAAAATCCGTCATAGCCGGAAAGATGGTGATTACCGCCACACAGATGTTGCAGTCGATGGTACACAATCCGAGACCAACGCGTGCCGAAGCATCAGACGTGGCGAATGCAGTTTGGGACGGGACAGATTGCGTGATGTTATCGAACGAAACTGCGGCTGGAGATTATCCAGTCGAAGCCGTGGCGACGATGTCGCGCATCATACAGTCAGCGGAAACCGGTCGTCAGAAGCGTGCCGAGGGTTTTTCAAGGTGGCTCGGAAAACAGTCGGGAAGAGTGAGCCGCGCATTGTGTGAAGCAGCAGCCTTCGCCTCGGATGAAATGGGCACGACCGTAACGGCAGTCTTTACCGCGTCGGGACTAATGGCTCGACGTCTTTCAACTCTACGACCTGATCAGCGAATCATTGCCTTGACTCACAAGCCAGAGGTACTGAATGAACTGTCACTGATCTGGGGTGTGGAACCGCTCTTAACCAAGAATGCGACTTCGACCGAACAACTCTTGAAGGCAGGTGAAGAAACATTGCTTGAGGCCGGCATTGTGAAGAAAGGCGACACGATTGTGGTAATGGCAGGCCGTCTGTCAGGATTGGGCCTATCAAGCTCGGTTACGGTCTTAACAGTTGCCGGAGATTTGGGTCCACATCTAAGTGAACTTCCAAATTAACATGTCGGCGGGTGAGTTGTTTGATCTCATCTACCCGACTGTAGTCGTTATCTCCGCCGTAATTTCCACCTGGGTCCTCACCTCAGCCCGGAAAAGATTCCCTCTCTACATATCTTTATTCCTGGCAGCAGTAACTTTTTTCTTGCCGCTCATCGTTGTGCCTCTCTACCTAATTCTTCTGTTTTTCTCTTATCCCAAACACTCCAGGCCGATAAGAGGTAGATACATTGTCCCGTGTATCTACCTGGGAATAATTCTCACGAGCTTCGCTGTCTACCGCTACCTCGATGAGCAATCTGTTGATGCCCATCTGTCCAGAGCGTCTTTTGCGAAGCTACATTCCGATCCGCTTACAGCAATTCAGGAATTTCGAGAAGCTCTTAAACTGGAAGACAATGCACACACGCACAAGCTGCTGGCTGCCACTCTCGACGAGTGTGGCTACGTCACAGAAGCCATCACCGAGTATCGGACCGCAGAACTGGATGGTGAGCGAGACGATGCGATCAATTATCACCTGGCAATACTGTTGGAACGCATCAACCACAAAGGTGAGTCGATATTGGAGTTTAAGAAATTTGTGGAGAGCGAAACGTGCTTGCAGATTGACAGCCGGTGTGAAAGTGCGAGGCAGAGGATTGAAGATGCGGAACTCAAAACAGAATTGCGCTAATTGGCATAAAAGCCTGGTCGAGTCTTTGCTGTTAGATGGACTTTGGACCCGGATGCGTCGCGCAGATCTTGAACCGTAATAGTGACTTTGTGCCACTTCGGTCCAGCATTGGCATTTTCAGCTCTGAGTCTGAAGGTATATTGATGTTTCATTTGTAACCCCACAAAGCTAAGGATCTCAGCAACAGATTCTCTTCGGTTATCGGCATTAGAAAATAAAGCGTTGGTTCCGGAGATAGTACTTAACTCGTCGAGGACCCCCTGCCCCTCCATGCCTAGAGAACTTCCTCTGTCTTGCTCCGCAGTCAACCCCACCGCGTAGAGAACAACATCGGACCTCTTCAACGAATTGCGAACGAAGGAGTATGTGTTCTTCGACCCGTTGTCAGATCCATCGCTGACAATAATCAGCGCACGCTTCTTATGATGGCCCTCGGCTACTTTGTTCAAACCACTCACTATTGCGTCGTTCAGAAGAGATTGATCCCGCCTGGTCACTGTCCTTAAGGCCGAAACAATGGGAGGGTAATCAGACGTCCAATCCACGAGCAACTCAATCGATGAGTTAAAGGCCATCACAAAGTACTCGTTATTTGGATCGCCTGAGGCAACAAGGTTCACAAGCCCTTCTATTACAGATTGCCTTCTCTTCTTAATCTCCCATTTGCTGCCGCTCAACACAGATGAAGAAGTATCCAACAAAATACCCACGCTCGTCGGGCCGCTATTACTAAACGACATTATTTCGGCAGGTTGGTTGTCAACAACAACAGTAAACTTGCTCTGCTCCAAATCGCCGAGCAATCTGTGCTTGTTATCGTTAACCGTTACCGTCAGGGTAAAGGAATCGTTCTTTAGTTGTTGGGCATTTGTTTTGTTGGCGAAAGGAAAAGCGCGAGCCAACAAACAGATTACGATTACGAGGATTGTAGTTAAGAAACAGGATCGGGTGAGGCTTCGCATCGCCACCTAGTCAGGCTGCAACATTCCATCAACAGCCTTCTTCTTCTCAATCTCTTTTGCTACTTGTTCAGGTGACATTTGAGGATCACGCCAGTTGTCGAGAATGCCTACCTGGTGAACACACTGAAGGGTACAAGTTGAGGCGCACCACTTCTCAGTTTTGTATTCACGATCGAAATCTTCCATCGTGTAGTCCGCGAGAGGAATGCCTGGATATCCGCGCTGTTGCGAACACCAATGGACGAGTCCTTCTTCACAGATGTAGAGATAGCGAGCTCCTGCGCGACAACGCCAGTTGTAAGGTTTGCCTTCGGCGATACTGTCCTGGAACCAGTTCAAGCGCGCGTGATCTTTGTTCCCCAGTTTCTTTACCTGCTGGAAGATATCTTTTTCTTTTCCGGTTAACGGCTTAAGAGTTCCATCACCATCGTGAATAACACCAACGGTTGTTGAGAAATCTAACTCGACGGCACGCTTGGCCACTGTCAGTGCGTCTTCAGGATTCTTGATTCCACCACCAATTACCGAGTTGATGTTTACGTGAAAGTCGGCGTACTCAGACAAGTAACGAAGCTTCTTATCAAGTACACGCAAACTCTTACGCGAGACTTCATCAGGATCAACATTGTCGATGCTGATTTGCAGATACTCGAGTCCTGCCTTATTGAGTCGCTTGATTCGTTCTGGAGTGAAGTAGTAACCATTGGAAATCAAACCAGCAATCATGCCGCGCACTCTGATGTGATGGATGATCTGATCCAGTTCGGGATGCATCATCGGTTCACCACCGGAGATTGTGACGATGGAAGTACCAAGGTCCGCCAACTTGTCGAGCCGCGCCTTGATGATTTCTAAGTCAATTGGCTTCGAAGTATGGTCGTACTCGTTGCAGTAACCACACGCCAAATTACAGCGACGCATGGGAATCAGATGGGCGAGAACTGGATGCCGGCTGGATATCAAAGCGCGAGTGATGAAGCTCGCTTCGCGCACTTTTAGTTTTAGAAACTTGGTCTTTCTCATTACTCGAGACGATTAATAGCGAAACTAGATGGACTTAACTTTGAGGCGAACAATATCCGACCAAATACAAGAACGCAAGAAAGGTCTTGAGACGATAGTGTCCTGGGTCGGGGATTTCTCCGTGTTACCAGGGACGCTACGCATGGTCGCAAATTCCCTTCACAAAAAGACGAAGGGCTCTGTTGTGTGACAGAGCCCTTCATTAGGACTTAGATTTTTCCTTCTTGGTTAGCTTTTGATTACTTTGACGTTTGAGTCGAGCTTAACCGGAATATCATCCGACGAAATCTTGACGTTCTTCTCGATCGAAACCAGGCGCATCGTAGTGGCATCATCGTTTTTCTCTACGATTTTGCTCTGTACTGGCATTCCGTCTCGGTCGATCCAAACTTCAGCGTATTTGTAACCGCCGTTCTTGGGAACGAGAGTTAAGTGGATCGTACTAACACCACCCCACAGCGTTTCCTCTCGAACATCTTGTAGCGGCTGATACTTCGATTCGAGCTGCTGACGCGACATGTACATCATGTCCATGATCCCACCAGCGGTTTTTGGCGCCTTGGTAGAATTTCCAGTGTAGGCAGTTAACAATCGCGGACGAAACAGAACATACTTTCCGTTTTGCACCGCAAGAATCTCATGCTGAGGGCTCTTCCACTCAAGCCGAACGGATGCGTTTCTGCCTGCTCCCGGGAGGTACAACACAACGCCGGTCAAAGTATCCTTTGTTCCGAGCTGAGAGTTGTATTTCTCCATGTTGATGCCAGCACGGAGCGATTTCAAACTCGCTTTATTCTTTTCGAGACGATTTAGCACCGAGCTCACGAGCCCAGCGCTCTGACCTTTCACCGTAATCGGGGCACCAACAATAACTGACGTAATGATGGCTACAGCTAGAAAGACCAGGGGACTAAATCTCTTCATATGCACTCCTTAAGTTCAATAACTGCTTCCCCTGCACGCAAAAAACCGTGCAATTATAGGGAAAGGTCACTTTATGTCAACCTCGAAGCTGACCGCTCGCCCATCAGGGCCTACCACTTTTCGAACAGCTACCACCTCTACCTTGGAACGTCCGGTAAGCACCCGAACCCGCTGTTCGATTTGCCCTGTATCTGATTCATTTACAACAACTTCAGGGGCTAGAACGAGGGTTTGTACAACTGGGCTTTGATGCTCCTTTGCCTGAGGTCGTTCGCCACTTGAAAGCCAGCTCTTTGGCGTCAAAAAGATAAAAATCAAACAGATGACACAAAGAACATCCCATTGCCAGGTGTTTCGCGCGTAATTCCAGAAGAAGATCTTTTTCAGTGTGGTTAACAGGCCTCGCACGTCCTCAAAGCTAGCAAGTAATCAGCCACGATGACCGCAGCTGGCGGGTCAATTGATTCTATCTGTCGCGAGGGGGGTTGTAAACGGGTATCACAGCCGAACGCTGGCCTGCTGCTCCACAATATGACCGTCGCGCATATGTATTATGCGTCGGCACATTGCTGCCGCCTCCGGATTGTGGGTGATCATTATGATGGTCTGGTTAAAGCGGTAATTGAGCTCCTGGAACATGTTAAGAACCAAAGCCGAGTTCTCAGAGTCGAGGTTTCCGGTAGGTTCGTCAGCTAAGACAATTGCCGGACGGGTGACAACAGCTCTTGCCAACGCTACTCGCTGTTGTTCACCACCAGAGAGTTCTAACGGTTTGTGATGAAGCTTATCTTCAAGTCCCAGGAGCTTCAAGACTTCTCGGCGCAGCGAGGGATCCCCTCCCCCGTTGCCATGAATTCGCTCCGCTAGTCGGAGATTTCCTTCAGCCGTTAGCGTGGGAAATAGATTGAATCTTTGAAAAACAAACCCGATTTTCTTTCGTCGAACTGCTGTCCGTTTAGCATCTGACGCCGCAGTAATATCCTCGCCGTCGATAACAATCCGGCCGCTCGTAGGTGTCAGAAGCCCACCTAATAAATGAAGCATTGTGGATTTTCCGCAGCCCGAAGGCCCCATGATGGCAAGAAACTCACCCTCTTGTACTTCGAGCGAGACACCACGAAGGGCGGGCACGTCCACCTTGCCTATGCGATAGACCTTTTCCAGGTTTTCAGCTTGTAGAATTGTTCGCATTTAAACCGTCGCGTCCAGTTGTGGTAGTCAATTCGCAGTTTTTAATAAGGTCCAGACGAAATAGCGGGACTAATCTTCCTTAGTAGAGCCTATACAAAAACTGGATGCCAGAATCAAACGACAGATGTTAATACACTACGCCGCTGATATCTACCATCCACAGATGATCTATTGATTTGCAGTTAGCTTCTTGCTCTTCTCGGCGTCAAGATCGACTTCGGTTAACCCCCACTTGTTTTGCAAAACAAATGCCGCTGGTCGGTACTCCTTATTCAACTCAACCGTGGCCGGGTCTTGATAGCTCAGACTAATCTTGTATTGATCTTTTGGCCTTGTCAGTTCGATCCGACTGGCCATGGTAACAGTGTTCTCGCTCCCGATTGGTTTCTCGTTGAAGTACGACACGTCGGTAATGATTTCGCCCTTCAGATCAAATGTCTGTAGACGCGCCAGATGGACTTTATCGACTCGATCAAACCAAAACCGTCGCAGGACCTGGACCTCGCCATCCTTCGGCGCTGAGAATTCTTCGAGCAAGTAATAGCCGCGCATCACACGGGCACCACTCTTAGCTCGCAGTCGCGTATCAGCCTCTTCCTGAAAGAATTCACTCTTCGAGTAGATCAACCCACTATTCAGGTCGATGGCCCGGATCATGAACGCATCCGTCAAATGTTGAGGGCGAAGATTTGAAAGCGCACTGACTGTCGCCTTCTCGCCCTTTTCCTGATTCTTATTCTTTGCCTTTGGATCAATGGTAGCGTCGATCTTCGGATACTCAGCGTTATTCGTTCCCTTCACAAAACGCTTGTACTTCTCATCGCCTTGCAACACTGCCACAGCGAAGTGCTCACCATCAGAAGCCATTTGCGCAATTTCGACGATCGTAAACGACAACGTTAGATAAATATTTCCAGGGCGTTGCAACGTAAGATTTCCATCTACCTGCCGGTACTTCTCTGCGAGACCGAAAGAAGCAAAAGAAGTATCTTCAAACTGAATATCAACTTTGCCGTGAATAGACTTCACCGCAGCCAGACGGTTTATTTCCTGTATCAGTTGATCCTTTTCAGCATTTTTGAGCGGAAGTAACGGAGGGATCTGAACTTTTTTGTGAGTGCCGAATAGACCACAGCCTGTCGTGCTTAGCGCTAGCATCACTGAACCCAACACTAGCAGCAATCGGAACACAGCAACTCTGGCGTTGATATATTTGAGCATTAAACGAGCCTTAGGGCGCAAACGATACGTCGAACGCCAATGAATCGCAAAGTTGGGCTTCAACCTAACAAACAAGACTTTTTATTGTCAACGAAGCGACTTTCCCAACGTACCGCTTAGACTCAATCCAGTTCGAGCGCCGGTCTGTCGAATCGCTGGCGCAATTTATTTATCGTCTTAACTATCTCAGGTCTATTTAACAACTTCCGTTCCAAAGTCCTCTTGCCGGGAAAGTCCAGCAACATGATCCCCAACAGTATCGTTAACAATCCCTGGCCGGGGACTCCCGGTATCGATAACACAACTCCTAGCGCAACCAACAATACACCCAGAATGTTCTTACCTATGATCCCGAGAGCACGCAGTGCGGGACGAGGACCAGACCAGAATTCTGTCTTGTGATTGTTCTTGAAATAGTCCGCCGGAATTCGGACGAGGATAAACGAAACGATAGCAAGGTTGACCGCAAAAGTGACGAGAAATATCAGTACGCCGATAAGTGCACTGCGCCAGGTTAATGAATTCGCAAACTCTGTTAACAACTCAATCATTTATCAACTAGAGCGAACGACTTCACTTCGGGCTTTTAGAATCGAATTAACCAGTTTATCAATCGTTTCTTTGGCTAAACCGTCTAGTCGGAAATTGGGCTCCTCTGTTACTTCCCAAAACTCATCAAGACCTCGGGCACCTGCTCGCTCAAGTGCGAGTACCTGGATTAATAAGTCGATTACATCAGCTGCCTTGACCAACTTCGCCTCAACACTCTCACGATGCTCGTATTCTCCATATAACTCCAGATAACGCGGCGACGCTTTCAGCTGACTCACGATATCGGCTAGCGCCGCACTTTCGGCATTGCGTCTGGCGTCGGCACCAAAGTAAAGCGTGGCCGTTCGCGGCATGTCTCCAACACGAGCCTCTGCCCAATCGTGCAGCAAAGCAATTCGCAATACCTTTTCTACATCAATCTCAACACCTTGATCTAGCAACTCATCAGCAAGCAGCATCGCCGTCACAGCTACTCCAAACGAATGGGCGCCTACTGATTCGGTTCCGTTTGGAAGTCCGCGCAAGGTCCAACCTGTGCGGTCAAGTCGTTTCAAGCGTTGAAGCTCAATCAGCGTTGCGAGCGTGGCAGACATTGAGTCGTTACTTTAGCATTTTCAAATCCACTTTTGGTCGTGCGGCGGTCCGCGTTGATAGAAACTTTGTTCGACAACAAACAAAAAGGTCGTCGCCTTCAGCGAGGCTTACCTCACAAGAGACAACGACCAACCCAAAAACATCCGTATCAATTCTTATTTACGCTCGCGGAATGCCTCACGTCGAGGTTAAGAGTTGTTCCCTTATCAAGTCGCAGATTGTCATCGCGCTGAAATCAGGCACGGGCGTCCTTACAAATAGACTGCCAGGACGGTGCTAGTCAGAATGGTATTACCGGGGGCGGGATAATGCCGGGCTCTTTATCGGAACTGCCTCTTCCAACTTATCTGCAAGACGAGTGTTCGCAACCGCAGCCGATTTCCGCTACTCCAGACTTTTCGGCGTTCTTGCAATACTCACTACAGTACTTCTCATCAGGATCTATCAAGCAATCACAAGTTGGATGTGCGCACTTCCGTTCGTTGTCTGCCATCAGAACTGCCTCCCTCCCTTGATCGAAACAGTGCGATTAATGCTAGAACTCGGTCAAGCGATGGTCAAGCTTCTATTCGTTGGGCCACTGACTTGATTTGAAAATGTCTCGCCGATGCTCGACGTCTCTGCGTCTCTGTGGTGATCGCTGAGACTGTTCCGTCAATCGATCGTCCTCGCGTAAATCAACTGATCGATTGTCTTTCCGTCTTTCGTGACACTCTTCTTCAAACGACCCTCAAACACATAACTAGCTTTTTCGAGAACGCGGGCCGACGCCGGATTCCACTCAAAGACGTGAGCATACAATCTGCAAATATCATGATGCGAAAACGCATACTCCGAAACTGCGACTAAGGCTTGGGTGACAATCCCACGCCCCCAATACTCTTCACCGAGCCAATAGCCGATCTCAGCGGACCGGTGCCCGACATCTGTTTGGACGGAGAAGCCGATCCCGCCCACAGCTTTGTCATTTACCGCAATAGCAAAGTTGTTTTCGGGTCTTGCGCCAACAACAATGTCGAGCCATGTTTGCGCATCTTTCTTTTTGTAAGGGTGCGGGAACCTGTCCCGAAGGTTGATCCAAACGTTGCGGTTGTTTGCATGACGAACGATATCGTCGCAGTCACTCCAGTCCCAACTTCGAACCACGCACGATTGTAGAACTATCTGCATCGATTGAAATCGCGCCAATTCAGACTGAAGTTAATCTCGGTAGCGTCCCTGCTCCGCGAGGCATGATAAAGCCGTTTCCAGTACCTGCTTCTCTCTCGATAGCAGCTTCAAGTCTCTCCGCGGGAATCATCCTCATGCGTCTCACATCCTCAGCCGGGAGATTCGAAACTAAGTAAACTCGATACCGTTCCGCCTTAGTCAATAATGACCACGCGGTTTGACCGTTAACTTCATACTCATCCTGTAAGCGCTTCTCCAGAGCATTAGAATCCGCGCTCTCAAACCACTTCATGAAATCGGCGCGTCCCAAACCATCTCGACATTCGGCCAACAAAATGATCGATCCACCGTCTCTGCATGCGTGAGACGCCATGTCCAGCGCTTTGTGCGCTTGAATCAGATTGATGTCGTGAGGAAACCCGCCGCAACTCGCAACGACGAGATCTCTCTTTGCGTGAATCTCAACGGAATGGTTCCTCAGGTAAGCCGCACAACCCTCACGATGAGCAAGTTGCCAATCGCCACAATAAACCCCCACGGCGCGCCCCTGCTCGTCAACAATCGTGTTCACCCCGAACGACGGGCCAACCAACCTGGCGACTCGTACACATTCTTCGTGCACTGCGTTGCCATCAAGTAACCCCGTGCCGACACCGGATTTGCGTCCGCCTTTTTCAAAATCAAGCGCGAGCATATGGCTGGCTTCGATTGTTTTCGCAGAGGCCAATCCTGGACAAATAGACTTTCGACCACCGGTGAACCCCGCAAAGTAATGAAATCCAATGCCGCCGATAAGGATTACTTTCGAGAACTGGATCAGAGCCCTGTTTACTTCGACAGGAACTCCGCGTTCCGTTGAGCCAAGCGACGTCAAATTCGTGGGATCATAAGCGTCGTGAGTAAGCGTTCGGACTCGCTGAAGAATGAAAGGCGTTAACAAATCCGCTTTCTCTTGTTCGCTGACAGGCCGGTGAATTCCAGTGGCAAATATGATCGACAGGTTTGCGGGTGAGACTCCTGCCTGAATCAGGCGTCGAACCAATAGGTTTACGATCTGCGCACTGGCTGTGGCTCGCGTCGCGTCCGAAACCACCAGGAGGACCGAATCGTTTGAACTAATCAAATCGTCGAGCGCGGGAGCGCTAATTGGCGAATCGAAGGCTAACCCAATTTCGACATCTGTCAGTGGCGTCTCGGCGGCAGAATCAACACCGAGTACGGAGAATCTGTCGGGATCGAAATCGAAGTGAAGTGATTTCTGTCCGTAACCAAGTTTAACTTCACTCATAGACAAAGAGTCACAACCCAAACTGGACCAGTGCCCTTTCGATAACGTGAAACGACGCGAAGTCCGTTTCTCCTGCGATGCGAGCCTCCTTAAGCCATTTCTGTAACAGCCGCGCTTCTTCAATAGAAGAAATCCGGCACGCACCAGTCAACGCAAGGGTGACTAAAGCATCGGGAGCACCATGAGTTACCAGTGCCGCCTGCAACGCCGCTTGTTCGCGTAGATCGAGAGTCAGAAGAAGACTCAGTTCCATGGCAAGAAGATGGTTGTTCGATATGCTTTGGCTTGTCGTTGTGCTTCGGGCGTTACTACTGGAAATGAATCACGACGACCAGCTGAAGCATATCGGACAACTCTTAGTTCCTTTCCGATTTGAAACACGCCGTGCCGTTGTTACAAAAATGAAAAGTTTCGTCTTCGAAGTCCGGCGTCTCCATTTGAATCGTCAGGTGGTCGACGCCAAATCGATCGTGAAGCTTGGTACGCAACTCTTTTAGCAAGTCTGGTTGTGAAATGCTTTGAGCGTGGATTACATGAGCACTAAGCGCATCGCGCCCAGATGTGATCGTCCAAACGTGCAGGTCGTGCACATCGTTCACGCCTGAGGTCGCCAGAATTGCGTCCTCAACCGCTGCCAGGTTTATGTGTGCCGGGGTTCCTTCGAGCAACACGTTTGTCGAGTCACGAATCAGGCGTATCGACCCGTAAATGATGAGTAAACTTATCAAAACGCTAAACAGGGGGTCCGCTGAGTACCAACCCCAAATCATCATGAGCGCTCCCGCGATGATTGCGCCCACGGAGCCCAAAGCGTCTCCCATCACATGAAGCCAGGCTCCACGCATGTTTAGATCGATCTCATCTTTCGAGTGCAGAAGCCATGCGCAAAACAAATTAATGAAGAGGCCGCCCGATGCTACCAGTATCATTGGCCCACTGCGAACGACCGGTGGCGACTGCCAGCGCTGGTAAGCGCCGTAAAAGATCAACAAGGAGATTAAGACCAGCGCCACTCCATTCACGAGGGCCGCAATGATCTCGAGTCGGTAGTAGCCAAAAGTCTTCCTGGAAGTAGCAGGGCGTGAACCGAACCAAACTGCAGTGAGCGCAAGCAACAGGGCCGCGGCATCAGTGAACATATGACCTGCATCAGCGAGCAATGCCAGGGATCCTGTCCACCATCCCGCAACGAGTTCAGCAACCATGTACAGAGAAGTAAGCACCAACACGAGGCTAAGACGACGCCAACTCTCGGAAGAGCGAGAATGGCTGTGAGTGTGCTCGTGTCGCACAGCAGTTGGTACTATGCCCTCTGTCGCCATACCTATATTTGACTCAGAGCTTGCTCAACATCGGCAATGATATCTTCAGCCGCTTCGATTCCGACTGCAAATCGCACTGTCGCGGCTGAAACACCGGCCGCTTTAAGTTGTTCGTCAGAAAAACCCACGTGCGAAGAATACAGCGGGTAACTAACCAACGTTTCAACGCCGCCTAGCGACGGCGCCGCACTTACCAATTTAAATGCATCAAAGAGTTTTTCCGCTTCGGGCTCACCGCCAACAAGGTCCATTGCCACGACTCCACCGAAACCGTTCATCTGCCGCCTTGCGACCTCGTGTCCCGGGTCCTTTTCAAGACCAGGATAATAAACTCTGGCAACTTTAGGATGCCTCTCCAGAGCCTGTGCAAGTTTAAGCGCATTCTGAGACGAGGCCTTCACTCGTACTGCTAAGGTCTTAATACCGCGACTAAGAAGATAGGCGGCGGCAGGATCGAGTGTCGTCCCAATGAGAATCGACAATTGGCGAACACGATCGATAAAGTCACGACGGCCGGCGACCGCTCCGGCAGTCAAGTCAGAATGTCCACCGAGATACTTGGTTGCACTATGCATTGTCGCATCGATGCCGTGATCCAGAGGGCGTTGGAGTACAGGCGACGCAAACGTGTTGTCGATTATCGAGTGAATGCCCGCCTTGCGCGTAACGTCAGAAACGACCCTCAGGTCCAAAACCCTATTGATTGGATTAGCTGGCGTCTCAAACCAGAATGCCTTTGAACGCTCGCTCGCGATAGCCGGAATCTGTTCGACCTCGTCTAGTGAAACAAAGCGAGTACGGACGCCCCATCGCGAAAGAATCTTCGTCAGTAGCTTTACTGTACCGCCGTAGATCGAGTCACACGCAATAACTTCGTCGCCGCTTTCACAAAGCGCCGCCAGAGCACAAAAAGCCGCGGCCGAACCTGACGAAGTAACCACGCAGGCTTCGGCATGCTCGAGGTCAGCTATCTTGCGCTCAACCTCTGCAACGGTCGGATTAGCGTAACGAGAGTAGAAAAATGCGTCGGGCAGTTCACCTCGCGCATAACGACGCATCTCTTCGAAGCTTGAAAATTTGTAAGTGGAGGAGTGATAAACGGGTGATACTAAAGCGCCGTAGGCACTTTCAACGGAAGGTGTGCCACCGTGAACAGCAAGAGTAGCTTCTGACAGGCTCGACCCACCATCGTCTCTATTTGAATCCATAAGACGGTCAGACCTCGATGCAAACTGATATCAACATTGCTCCGTAAGAGTAGCAAATTCAAACTTAGCTTCACATGGCTAGTGACGCAGACGACGCACCTACGTTTTACCAACTCGAATCAGGCACTCAATCAAAAAAGAAGGGCCACATCGGTGGCCCTTCGAATTCTCGCTAAGTGATGTGTGGCTACAACGCGCCTAGATTGAATGCCTGGTTGAGTTCTCGATAGAGCTCGTTGTATTCCCGGAACGCAAGTTCCAGAATACGCGGCAGATCGCCGACGTCGTTGATGTTGACGATTGCGTTGACATTGTTCAGAAAAGCAGCATGCGCATCCATTGTTCTCAGTGACGGTGAAAGCAACGTAAAGAAGAGCCGGCGCCGTTGAGCTGGACGCAGAACGTTGATTTCGCGAACCACAAAGGCAGCGCCTTGTTCGGCAACGTCGAATTGAGGCTCCAAGACAACGAGTTCCAACTGATTTGCGCGCATGGTTTCGACAGCCTGGCGAGTGTCTTCAGCAACGTAAACGTGATACCCGTTCTCAGTAAGGCCCTTGGCAATCTGTTCACGATATTGTTGGCCTGCACATACGAGCCCCTTACGCTTGTTCCAGGCAGATCGTCTGTTTGGATTTGAACCGGTATCTGCCTCACCCTTACTAAGTAAACTCATCAACAGACGCACCGCTTCTTCGTTTGAAGTTGTCTCGTTTACTGCCGAAACAGTAGCCAATTGATATGCCGGTGCAGTCGCTTGATCATAACGTGGGTGCTCAGTTGCCGGGGAGCCGCCTAACGCGGTCGCGCCTTGATCTGATGCTGGACTAACAGCACCGGAGTTCACCGTCTTCTTGCACTTCGGGCAACGAACAGTAAAGGCACCGGCGGGGGCCTTGTCGTCATCGATCTGCAATCTAGTCGAGCAGTTTTGGCAAACGATCGTCATAGGTAAGAAACGGGCTTAATCGAGGAGCCCAAGCATGGAACCGGAATCTGAGTAAGCACCAACCGGCGCGTCACGTCGGATAAAATCTTCAGCTGCAGTCATTCCTTTGAGTGACAGCAACAAGTTGTTTTGATTGGTGGCAAAGGTAAGGCCGTCTTCCAGGCTCACCGCTTTTGATTCAATCAACTCTTTGATGACAGTGTCGAAGTCCTGCATCCCATCCAGTTTGCCATCGCGCATTGCATCAAGAAGCGACTTGCCCTCGACTTCACCAGCTTCGATGTATTCGCGTGTTCTCGGACTAGACCTAAGGATCTCAACTGCGGCAACACGACCACGGCCGTCGGCGCGTGGGATGAGACGCTGGGAAACTATGTAACGAAATGTTTGTGCAAGGCGTGTACGAATCACCTGCTCTTCATTCTTGGGATAGAGACCAATGATGCGGTCAACGGTTTTTGCAGCATCGATGGTGTGCAAGGTTGAGAGCACGAGGTGACCAGTCTCTGCAGCCTCAAGCGCAATCTCGGTAGTCTCAAAGTCACGCATCTCACCAATCAGAATAACTTTAGGCGCTTGTCTTAGCGCTGCACGTAGAGCGGACGGAAAATCCCTCGTATCGTTGCCGACCTCGCGTTGATTGATTGTCGAATTCTTATGGGAATGGAGGTACTCAATTGGGTCTTCGATTGTGACTACGTGGTAATGCTTCTTCTCGTTGATTATGTCGATGATTGCCGCTTGAGTTGAGCTTTTACCCGAACCGGTCGGGCCGGTCACAAGAACGAGACCATTTCTAAGCTCTGAGATCTCGTTTAGATGAGAAGGCAATCCAAGTGATTTGATTGACGGTATGTCGGTCGGAATAACGCGCATCACGATCGAGTAGACGCCGCGTTGTTGGAAGATATTGACGCGGAATCGAGCTCGCGAAGGCAAGGAAAAGCTCAGGTCGGCCGTGCCGGTTCTGGCCAATCGTTCCGCGGCATCCGGGTTTCCATGAATCAGGGTGAGTGCGATTATTTCAGTTTGGTACGGAGAGAGCTTCTGCATTCCAAGCGGTTGAACGGGGGTGAGCTTTCCGTTGATTTCGACTTGAGGCAGTTGGCCAACCGAAAAATTCAGGTCGCTGATCTTGTCAGAGACCAGCAACATTCGCTCAATGATTGGAGGCAGATCGAAGAAACTCATCTAGTTTCGGAACTCCGGGAACGGTTGTCTAGAAGGGCTAATCCTGGAAGGCGGGTTTGGCCCGGGGCGCATTCCTCCCCGGTCGGTTCCGATTCTCGCGCATAACCGTGATTAACGCAAGTAAAATATGTTGGGCCTTATCTGCCGAGCAGCTCAATGAGGTGGGTAGTTCGTTGACTGATGTCCTTAGGGCTTGAGAGCAGCGAACTCACTACGGCTACGGAATCGGCGCCAGCTTGAATCACTTCCGCCGCATTGGCTTCGGTAATACCGCCAATTGCAACTAGGGGGAGTCCCTTAGTAATTAGACGAACTTCCGCCAAACCCGCCAAACCCACAACTGGTGAAGTGTCCTGCTTAGTCGTCGTGGAGAAAATGGGTCCGATTGCGAGATAGTCTATTGGGGCTTTCTGTGCCTCAAGAGCCTGAGACATGTTGTGGGTGGATAAGCCAATGATTGCATTCTCACCTAACAGTTCTCGGGCCGCGGTGGGTGCCAAATCGTCCTGACCAAGATGAACACCGTCAGCGCCCAGGGCAAGCGCAACGTCGACTCGGTCGTTAATGATCAACCGAATCCCCAGCTCACGTGTAACTCGTAAGGCTGTCTGTGCCTCGTCGTAAAAGTCGCTTGCGGGTAATCCCTTTTCACGGAACTGGACGAGTGAAGCACCACCAGCGCAAAGTCGCCTTATCTGTTCAGCATGGGATAACCCACTTACCTGGACATCTGTCAGTGGATAGATTCTGGGAAGGCGGAAAGACTTCACCTTCAACCCTCAGCAGATTCTTTTTTCTTTGGCCGCAGGTTGGCAGCCAATACTCGCTTACGCAAACGGATGGTTTGTGGCGTCACTTCCACGAGTTCGTCGTCGCTAATGAACTCAAGGGCCTGTTCAAGGGAGAGGTCCTTCTGAGGAACAAGACGCATTGCTTCATCGGCTGACGCAGCTCGCATGTTCGTCAGCTTCTTTTCCTTAATTGCGTTCACGTCAAGATCGACAGCACGCGCGTTCTCGCCAATCACCATACCTTCGTAAACCTTGGTTCCAGGCTTCACGAAAAGCGTTCCTCGCTCCTGCAAATTGTACAAGGCGTAGGTAGTAGTTTCGCCAACTCGATCGGCGACTAACGATCCGTTTGCTCGACTACGCATCGCTCCTTGCCATTCGCCCCAGCGAAGGAACATCGTGTTGAGCAGACCGGTGCCCTTGGTCTCAGTCAAAAACTCGTTGCGGAATCCGATCAAGCCACGAGAGGGGGTCTCAAATTCGAGTCGTACGCGTCCTGTGCCATGGTTAACCATTTTGGTCATCTGTCCCTTACGACGGCCAAGCGCTTCAGTAATTACGCCGATGAACTCGTCTGGGCAATCAACCACCACAGCCTCAATCGGCTCGAGTGTTTTACCGTCAACTTGTCTTGTAATCGCCTCTGGTTTAGAGACCTGCAACTCATAACCCTCGCGTCGCATCATCTCGATCAAGATCGCCAACTGCAATTCGCCACGCCCAGAGACCTTAAACTGTTCTGGTAAATCAGTGTTCTCAACTCGAATAGCGACGTTGCTAAGAATCTCCTTGTCGAGTCGCTCTCTCACCTGTCGTGAAGTCACATACTTTCCTTCCCGACCCGCGAAGGGAGAATTGTTAACGCTGAAAATCATGGCGATTGTTGGTTCGTCGACGGCAATGACGGGTAAAGGCTGCGGATTTTCAATTGAAGTTATGGTGTCGCCGATATTGATGTTCTCGATGCCTGCGAGGGCAACGATTTCACCGCAACCAGCACTCTGGACTGACTCTCGTTTGAGCCCTTCAAACACGTACAACTGCGTCACGCGAGTTTTTTGTATCGAGCGATCTGGTTTCACCACTCCGATCCAATCTCCAATTGCTATCTCACCGGAGAAGATTCGACCGATTGCCAAGCGACCGACGTAGTCGTTGTAGTCGAGGTTGGCAACCAGGAGTTGGAGCGAATCTGATCTTAGCTCCCTGGGTTCTGGTATCGTCGCGACAATCTGTTCAAATAATGGTTCAAGTGTCAGCGACTCGTCATCCAGGTTCTTTTTTGCGAGCCCGTCACGCGAGATGGCGTAAAGAATTGGAAATTCAATCTGCTCGTCTGTCGCGTCGAGATCAAGAAACAACTCATAGATCTCATCAACTACTTCAGCCGGTCGGGCGTCACTGCGGTCGATCTTGTTCACAACCGCAATCGCGGGCAAGCGAGCTTCAAGTGCCTTTCTCAAAACGAAACGCGTTTGAGGCAAACAACCCTCGGCCGCATCAACCAGCAGCATCACACCGTCAACCATCTTCAGGACCCGCTCAACTTCGCCGCCGAAGTCTGCGTGACCGGGTGTGTCAACGATGTTGATTTTAAAATCGTGATAACGAACCGCTGTATTCTTCGCCATGATCGTTATCCCGCGCTCACGTTCAAGATCCATCGAGTCCATTACCCGATCTCGTACTTGTTCATTGTCGCGAAAGGTACCTGACTGCCTGAGCATCGCGTCAACGAGAGTGGTCTTCCCGTGATCTACGTGCGCGATGATTGCAATATTTCGAATGTCTTTTCTTTGAAGCATCACTTAGTCCAGAGTTTTGTCGAATTAAGAAACGCGTATCTTAGCATCTCAGTGCTGAAACCGTGACTGCCGGTGGACATGATGTGAAACTTGGCTGGAAGACCTAATGGAAAGCGCCTGTCTGGCGCAGCGCCTCACCTAAAACCATGGCAACTGCGGTGGCCAGATTCAAACTTCGTACTCGAGGATTGAGCATTGGTATCTTCAGACAGTTTGGCCAGTTTTGAAGCAAGAGATCATCTGGCAGACCGCGAGTTTCACGTCCAAACACCAGGCAATCATCAGACCCGAAACTCCAATTCGTATAAGAGATGTCTGCTTTCTTCGTAAAGTAGACAAACCTTGCATCAGGTAGTGAGGAGTAAAGCGCTTCGAGAGTAACGTGGCGTTCCAGAACGACTTCAGGCCAATAGTCGAGTCCTGCTCGTTTTACTGCGCGGTCGTCCATTCGAAATCCTGGAACGCCTACAATGTGTAGAGGAACTCGGGTAGCGGCGCAAAGCCTGGCTACGTTTCCAGTGTTAGGCGGTATCTCAGGTTCGACTAGTGCGATGCGAATCATAGGCGTTAGACGATCTTGTGATCAGCACTGAGACAATCAATCAAAAAAAGAAACGACGAGCTTCGCTTGAAGATCTCGTCGTTCCTTTTGTAAGACCCCGTGGGCCTCAGATGTTTTTGTGCGCCCGTGGAAGACTTGCTGTGAAACCTGCTTGTTCGAGTTATCTCTTCTTGGCGGCCTTCTTTGCTCCGCCCTTCTTTGCGGCCTTCTTGGTGCCACCCTTTTTCGCTGCTGCTTTCTTTCCACCTTTTTTAGTTGCCATAGCTTCTATGTGCTCCTTCTTTCAAGATTAGGTTGTAGTGTTTTCTTCATGACCACAAGATAGTGTGTTTTACTTTCTCTTGTGGGCTAGAGTAAACGGCGCACAACATCTTGCTATATAAACGTAATTGCAACAGAAGTCAATAACTTATTACTTCTAGCGAAAAATATTTTCGTCGTCTCTGGCGATCATTTTGGAGGCCTGAACACACATGATCCGATCGCAGACGCAGCGACTAGAGAGACTGATCGCTCGTGTTCGTCGCAATCTAAAAACGATTGACGAGACCGTGTATTCAAGATCTAACTCTTGTCAGAATTTTGGATTTAGGAAATGAAGATGAAGCACGTGGTCCAAGATTCAATTGCGAAAAAGAGGAGTGAAGATCCATCCATCGTGAGATTCAATTCCGTAGTACGTAAGCACTGAGTCTCGTCTACTTCTACTCGCGACACCGACGAATGGTCCACTCGAATCATCGCCAGCTGACGACGAACTTGTCGACTTCGCGGTGGTCCCGGTATTAAGCACACTGGTAATGGCGGGGACTGCAAACTGTTGCAGCTGAATCATTTGCGGATCTTTCGGGGTGGGCACTACGGTTCCGGCATACGCCATTACGGCCTGCTGAAAATCGATTAATGGCTCGGACCTCGGATGAATAAATCTCCACTCACCTTCAAGGGAAAGCGGATCGCGCGCGGCGCTTGCGCGCAAAATCTGTCGCGTCTTCGAACCACCTGGTATGGGTAGTCCTTCAAGCAGTTGGTCCATCGATGTAGGCAACGCTTGATCGCCAATCACTCCATTCAATCTGTTTCGATAGCGATAGTAATCGCGGATCGCATCGGCAACTTGTTCACCACGAAAGATTGCTTCTTTCTCTTTCTCTCGTTCCGTTTGTTGCTGGATGCTGGGAGCAACGGCCATTGCAAAGAGAGCCAATAGAGTCATCAAGGCCAGTAGCGCAACGAGGGTGTAGCCACCTTCAGAATGGTCAATAGGGCGATTGTTGACAGACAAATCTTCGTTTGAGCGAATTTGTCCACACCCTAATATATTGTGGTCACGTTCGGCGTTAGGGTTCGTCATCTTCTGAGTCAACTCGAGGTGTAGGACGAGCGATTGGAGATCCCGCGGTGCGTTCTCCTTCAGTCATAGCCAGGCTATGTTTAATCTTAAGATTCGTGTCGACGAAAACTATTTCCTTATCTGAGATACTCGTCACACGAAACCTGCCGCTTAGAAGATCACCCAACTGTACGCTTAGGATCTCTTTGTTGTTCTTATCCTGAAGCAGCGCAGTGTTGACGTAATGCCTCGTTCCCCATATGCCCACGTAGGCATAATTCGGCGTCGGAGGGGGGGCAACACTCAATTGGATCTGATTGGAATACACTCGACCGTCGGGAGTCCGCACTTTGAACTGCCGGATACCGGGAGTTGCGATGATTGCCGTCCCGATCGTGGCCGACATCTGTTGCGGTCCCTTGTACTTTGTCGGGAGCTCACGTTCATCAACGTACACGCGCATCTCCGGAGTGAACTTGTCACCAGAAAGCTCCATCGTAAATTCTGTTGTCTTTGCGTAGACGTTTGACGGAGAAATCGCCGCGAGTAATACAGGAGGTGGCGGAGGTGGCGGCGTTGGAGTCGGTGGCGGCACCTCGACTTTCACTTGCACCGGTTCATAGTAGGCAAAAATGTTCCTTCTTGGTTCGGGAACAACTGGCACTTGAATCTGATGCTGCGGTAGTACGAGGTCGGCAATATTGATTACCTGCGGAGAATTACTTTGTTCTACCGTCGCCCTCTGATTCACGCCACGAGGCGCATTCTGAGCTGGTTGAGACGGATTAGATGGCCGGGAAGGCGTTGAGGCACTGCCAAAGCCAACGAATGTCCACCAAAGGAAAAGAATCGCTAGAAAGCCTAGGGCCGCAGCCCAGATCAGCTTCTTCTTTTCTCCCGGCTTACTAAGGTCGGCTAACTCCATTATTGCTCCCCAAGCTTCGTGCCAATGATGTTCATAGAACCTTCGCGCTGAAAGTACATAGCCATGTTCAATTGAAGGCTGACGAGAGATCCACGTGTTCCCGATTCTGACTCGGGCGATCCACTTAGTTGTGAACTGTTCTGCGCCCGTTGGAGTTCAACTTGATTGATGACAACAAACTGTTTCGTTCTTTCGATGTCTTGTATGAAGTGTCGAAGGTTTTGATAAGACCCTTCAATCGTAACCACGACACCAATGCCTGGATAAACACTCTGCCACTTGGTGCTCACTGAATTCCCAGGAGTTGCTTTTGTACCAACGGGCTCCAACGCCATGTAAGACGGACCCGAAGTATTGCGCAAAGCATTCTTCACGATTAATCGGTTTAACTCACCATATAGCGCAACGCGACCTACATCCTGCTTAACCAAGCTGACCGTTTCGAAGTCGTTTAGGCTACCGACAATCTCATCGACAGTCTGCTGAGTGTTTTGTCCCTCATGAACAATTCCTTTCAGCTTGTCGACGTTTGCCTGAAGGCGCGCACGATCTGCCTTCAATGTACTTAGTCGGGACCGAGCTGGCACCACGAAAGACAAATAGCTGATCAAAACCAGGAACAACACAAAGCAACTTGTTAGGAGACCCAGGATTTCTGCCACTCCAAACATTTTATTGCGGCGTGCTCCTGTGAATCGCGCAAACATTGTCTTCTCCGCTCTGGAGGCTGTGACTACTTGTTCGCTCATTTAGCCTCCTGAGTCGACTTCATTTGTTGCTGCACTTCCGCGAGGCTTTCGCTAGCGAATCCGGCACGCGGCCTATACACGACTTCCAAGTCGTATTCGGTACCAATTTCACCGCGACCTTTCTGGAGGTTCTGCGCCTTTAAGTCAGCATGAAAGATTCCTTCACGATCCATTGCATTTATCATGTCCAGCACTGACGTTGACGTTTTGGAAAATACAGCGAGATCTAAATCAGCCACGGTCTGGTTGCCCTGGGTAGTAACACCGCGCACCGCAATTCTCGACACACGAACGCTGTCGGGTAATGAGGCCTCCAGATCAGCTAGTAGACGCGACCACGAAAACGACTTGCGATCGATTAGCTGATGAGCGGCCACGAGCGACTGCTGCTGTTCTGCCGTCAGGGATTTCTTAACTGCTTCGGCATTGCTCAATAATGCCTGCTCACCCTGCTTCAGGGTGTTCACCTGAGCCTGAACTAACTGAGCCTCGTTGCGCGCACTCGAATTAAATTTGAACACAAAAATCAGGCCTACCAGCGAAACAAAGAGAATCGCCACGGTCAAAACCCAGGGGAGTACCCGATTATTAAACGGTTTAGAAGCTAAGTTGAGATTGACGTTCACTCCGAATTTCCTTACCTACGGCACTTTTCAAGGACTTAGAGAGAGGATACACGGCACAACAAAGCATTCGCAAACAGCCAGTCGTTCCTCGTTTTGGCCGATCGCTTACACGTTTGAGATTGGCATCTGTTGCAGAAAGTATTCAGGCCCTTCGCGGAGGGAGTGGCTTCTCAGTAGCGGCCAATGAAGGTCGATACGCGCAGATAGTATTCCGCCCGCTTCTCTTCGCGCGGTACAGAGCAGAATCGGCCATCTCGACGAGCTGAATGGCATCCCTGGCGTCGTCAGGGAAAGCGGCGATACCAATACTTATGGTGATATGGAAACCATGGTCAACGTTGCCTGACGTCAGATTTGCGGATGAGAATAAATGTGACTCAATGGCGTGTCGGACTCGCTCAGCAGCCACGAGAGCCTGCGCATAGTCGGCATCCAGCAGGAAAGCAGCAAACTCTTCACCACCGAATCGAGCGGCCACATCACCGGAGCGCAACGCCGCCTTGATGATTACTCCTATGTCTTGAAGAGTCCGGCTCCCCACCATGTGACCATAACTATCATTAACTTGTTTGAAGTGATCCAGGTCCATCATCAAAACGCAAAACGGTTGGTTTTCCTCTTCTGCGCGCGCCGCCTCACGCCTCAGCTCTGTAAAGAACGACTTGCTCGTGAGTAAGCCCGTCAACTCATCGTGCCCGATGAGTCGATGGATCTGTTGTTGAAACTCCTGATCAATCTCATCGAGCATTTCGAAACGAAACAAATGATCACCGACGAGTATCTTGTCGCCGTCGTTCAACACGGCCTCTCGAATGACTTGACCATTGACCAGGGTACCGTTGGTCGAACCAAGATCTATGACACGGAATCTGGCACAGTTCGAGCCGTCAGTCTTGTCGGCGACGATTTGAGCGTGCAAGCGGGATGCCCTTGAGTCGTTCAGGCGAATATCTGCATCGAGTGCCCGCCCAATAGTGACGGAGTCTCGTTCTAGCGGTATTGGCGTAGCTAAGAGCTCGCCCCTGATTGAAACCAGCACTGGTCGACGTTCCAACTGTGGAAAATTGATAATCTGCGAATCAGTGTGCAGTTGGGTAGTGACCGAGTCGTTTTCGTCGCGTTCGCTCGTCATTTTGGGGCTCTCGAGATTGCTTAGAATTGCTTCTTTCGATTCAAAGGCAATTACGTAGGAAGTATCTTAGCTCGCCGATCAGAGTGCAGCAAGAAACATCTCTGGAGGACCTGATCTTGCGGGTTTGTACAGGACCGCGACTTGTGACCCTTCGTCCGATACTTTTATAATCAGGCCTCTCGACTTTGACCGATAAAGCTTTTGGGCATAAGGGAGTTATTTAAGTTGGAGCAAACAGCAATCAAATCTTGTTGCGACGAAGTGGCTACAGGTTCAGTAGAACGAGTTGCGGTCGCCGATCTTCCGACTGAATGGGGCGACTTTCAGATCGCCGGGTATAGATCCTTGATTAGCGAAGAGGAATACGTCGTCTTGTTTAAGGGTGATATGAAACGGGACGTTCCAACGCTTGTACGCATTCACTCTCAATGTCTGACCGGCGACGTTTTTGGCTCTACCAAGTGCGACTGTGGAGAGCAGCTTCACACAACGCTGCAAATGATTCAGCAAGAGGGACGCGGAGCAATTGTGTACCAGCAACAAGAAGGACGAGGGATTGGCATTCTAAACAAGATTCGGGCCTATGCTCTCCAGGACCAGGGTGCTGATACTGTGGAAGCAAATGTCCGGTTGGGTTTGGCGGTGGATCTGCGAGACTATCGTCAGTGTGCCGAAATTCTTTTTGATCTCGGGCTGTGCAAGGTAAAAGTAATTTCAAACAATCCATTAAAACTTCAGGCACTGGAGGAAGCGGG
>Ga0207691_10000994_pt1 | contig 28173 bp, 24 predicted proteins | sample KBSM13metaG_FD_184327 | JGI IMG/M metagenome (GOLD analysis project Ga0207691, IMG submission 184327) | Miscanthus rhizosphere microbial communities from Kellogg Biological Station, Michigan, USA - KBS M1-3 metaG (SPAdes) (version 2) | ecosystem: Host-associated > Plants > Roots > Rhizosphere >...
ATCGACGCGATCTGGTAGTTCCCCCCCATGCTGGCGTTGAACATGAGGAGCGGAAGCGTGGTGACGTCCGGCACGCCGACGAAGTACGTGCCGGTGAATTCGTCGAGCGACTCCAGGAACACGAAGATGGCGCTGGCGATGAGGCCCGGCGCCGCCAGCGGGAGCGTCACCGTGCGGAAGCACGTCCACGGCGACGCGCCGATGTTGCGCGCGGCCTCCTCCAGCGAGACGTCGATCGACGCGAACGCCGCCGACGCGATCCACACCGCGAGCACGAGGCCGTGCGACGCATGGACCAGCACGACGCCGGTCACGGTGCCGGCGAGGCCGATCTCGTAGAACACGCGCGCGATGTTCACGTAGACAGGCAGGTTGGGCACGGCCTGCGGCAGCAGGAACGCGAGAAGGATCAGGCTGCGCCAGCGCAGGCGCAGCCGGGCCAGCGCGTAGCCGGCGGGCACGGCGACTGCCAGGCTGAACACCACCGTGAGGAGCGCGATCCAGATGCTCGTCCCGAGCGAAGCGATGGCGTTGCCCCGCGGCGCGAACACCTGTTCCCAGAACTTGAGGCCGAACTCCTGTGGCAGCTTGTTCGGGAAATACCACTTCTCTGCGAAGGCCCAAAGGAAGAGGTTGGCGAGCGGGCCGAAGATGGCGAACGCGAGCAGCGCGAGGAGCACGCCGACCGCCAGGACGCGCGACCAGCGCGGGAGCGCCGGGGAGGCGGACGCGCCCATCGGGGCCGCGCCGGCGGCGTGCGTCGCGCTCATCGCTGCCTCGCGAGCGCCCGCGTCGACTGGCGCAGATAGAACCACGCGCCGATCGCCGCCACCACCAGCGACATCAGGCACAGCGCGTTCGCGACCGCGTAATCGCCGTGCGTGTTGATCCGGTACGCGACGTCGACGGTGATCATCGTCGGCGAATTCGGGTTGATCATCAGCGGCACCGACAGCACGGACAGCATCGTCACGAACGACAGCACGAGGCCGACGAGCAGCGTGCCGCGGACCTGCGGCAGCACGATGTCGACGAGCACGCGCCACCGCGGCGCGCCAAGGTTGCGGCCGGCCTCGATGTGCTGCGTCTCGAGCGACGCCATCGCGCCCGCCAGCAGCAGCGTGACGAACGGCGCCTGCTTCCACACGAAGGCGATCACGATGCCGCGCCAGTCGAGGACGCTCTGCGCCGCCAGCGGGTCGATGAGCCCGGAGCCGACCAGCACGTGGTTCAGCATGCCGTTCTTGGCGAGGAACGTGCGCATGATCTGGCCGGTGACGATGAACGGGATGAAGAGCGGCCAGCGGTACAGCCAGCGGAGGATCGCGACCGCGCGCGGATTCTCGCCGAGGGTGAGATAGCCCGCGATGAGGATCGCCACCATCCCGATCAGCACCGTCGAAAGCAGGACGATGCCGATCGTGAACGTGAGGTCCGTCTGGTAGAGCTCCCAGCTCTTGGCGAAATGCTCCAGCGTGAGGCCGCCGTCCTTCGCGCGGAACGCGAGCACCGCGGACAGCCCGAGCGGCAGCACGAAGAACAGCGCGATGACGGCGAGCGCGGGCGCGACCAGCGCGTACCCGCGCCAGCCGGCGCCGGCTTCTTCCCGGGCGTTCACCGACGGCAGCGCGCTACTTCAGCACCACGCGCTCGTAGCCTTCGACGATGTCGGTGAAGTATTGCGACAGCGGGAACGGACGGCCGTTCTTCGACAGGTCGGCGGGCGAGATGTCGGTGAAGAGCTTGTTCCAGTCCGCCGGCGACAGCTTCGCCTGGACGAACTTGGGATCGATGCCCGGGTACCAGTTGAACTGCTTGACGATGCCGTCGGCCTGCACTTCAGGGCTCTCGGCGAAATCGATGAACTTCTTCGCGATCGCCGCGTTGGCGGCCTTCGTCGGGATCACGTAGTACATCGGCTGGCCCGGCATGCCTGGTGACGGCAGCGACAGCTTGATCTTGGGATTGAGCTTGCCGTCGGCCTGCCACGTGTAGAACATGTCGACCCACACCGGCCCCATCGCGATCTCGCCGCGATTCAGCATGTCGAGCGTGCCGGCATTGCCCGGCGTCATCACGACGTACTGGTTGAAGTCCTTGAGGCTCGCGAGCGACTTGTCGATCGCCGCCTTCGACGCGGGATCGTAAGGACCGTTCTCAAGCTTGTCGGCGATGCCGCTGTTGGCCGACACCCACGCCGTGACGAAGCCCACGCCCGACATGCCGCCCTTGACGCCGTTGTAGCCGAATTGCTTCGGGTTCTTCTTCGCCCATTCGGCCAATTCGGCGAAAGTCTTCGGCGGATTCTTGACGACGTCGGGGTTGTACGCGAACGCGATCTGGCTGTGGAACATCGGCAGCACGTAGCCGTCGACGTTGGCGCCGAGCGCGTTCTTCGCCGAGTCGCGCGACACCAGCTTGCCGGCGGCGACGTCGTCGCGGTACGCCATCAGCAGCTTTTCGTTCACCATCGTCGCGGCGCCGCGCTGGTGCACCACGGCGACGTCGACGTCCCAGGCGGCCGTACCGGCCTTCTGCTGCGCCGAGAGCTTTTCGTAGATCTTCTGCGAGCCGGAATCGCCTGGGCCCGTGCCCACCGCCTTCACCTTGACGCCGGGGTTCATCGCCTCGAACTTCGGGCCGAGGTAGTTGTTCACGTAGTCGACCATGTTTTGGTCGCCGGCCGTGATGACGTTGAGCGTCTGCCCGGACGCCGGCAGCGCCGCGGTTCCCGCGGCCACGGCGGCGACGGCCGCGGCGACGAGTAGTTGACGGATCTTCATGGAGCTCTCCTAGTGGGGTGGTGCGGAAAAAACGAGAAGCGCCGACCGGGGGACGACGACGGCCACCGCCGCGCCTTCCGGCATGCGCTCGCCGGCGTGGGCCCAGACTTCGGCGCCTTCGGTGCGGACGCGATAACGGTAGCCCTGCCCGACGTAGATGGCCTGCGTGACGGTGCCGGGGAGGTGCAGCTCGTCCGGCGTCCCGGCGCCGCCGCCGGCGGCGACGCGCGCGTTGTCGCTGCGAAAGTGGGCGTTGACGCGCTCGCCCGCCCCTCGGCCGGCCACCAGCAAGCCGTCCGGGCGGCGCGACAGCTCGATCGCGTTGTCCGCGCCCATGAAGCCGGCGACGAACGCGGACGCCGGGCGATGGAAGATCTCTTCCGGCGGGCCGTATTGCACGACGCGGCCGGCGTCGATCACCGCGATGCGGTCCGCGAGCGTCAGCGCCTCCTCGCGATCGTGCGTGACGTAGACGGCCGTGATGCCGATGCGCCGCTGCAGCGCGCGAAGCTCGTGCCGCAGCTCGATGCGCACCTTGTAATCGAGGTTCGACATCGGCTCGTCCAGCAGCAGCAGATGCGGATCCACCGCGAGCGCGCGCCCGAGGGCCACGCGCTGGCGCTGGCCGCCGGACAGCTGCGTGACCGCGCGCGCGCCGTAGCCTTCGAGCTGCAGCAGCGACAGCATCTCGAGGACGCGCTTCGCGATGGCGTCCTTCTTCCACGCGCGCATCTTGAGCCCGTAGCCGATGTTGTCGGCGACGCTCATGTGCGGCCAGAGCGCGTACGACTGGAACATCATCGCCGTGCCGCGCTTTTCCGGCGGCAGCGGCAGGATGTCGCGCCCCTCGACGCGGATCGCGCCCGACTGCGGCGTGACGAAGCCGGCGATCGAGCGGAGCAGCGTGGTCTTGCCGCAGCCGGAGCTGCCGAGGAGCGCCACGAGCTCCCCGCGTCCCACGTCCAGGTTCACGTTGTCGAGGACGCGCGTGGCGCCGTAGGCAACGTTGAGCGATTCGATCGAAAGATAGGGCGGCATCCGGCGGGCGCGGTCGTTCCGGCGATTGTGGAGCGCGAGTATGACGCGAATGTGGCGCGCGGGTAAGGCTCCGCGGCACGGGGCGCGGATGATGCGGCGCAGCATCGCGTGCAGCCGCGGAGCGGCGGCAAGGATGCCCACCCTGCGCGACTACAGGCATCATGACGGCCGATGAACGTCCTCGCCACTCTCGCCCTGCGCCGGGCGCCGCTGTTCTCCCGCCACGGCGTCGTGCTGTTCGTCTGCTACATCGTCGCGTACATCGCGCTCGACTGGGTGAGCTTCATCGATCCGGTCGGGGCGTTCGCCATCACGCCGTGGAACCCGACGGCGGGCCTGTCGCTCGCGCTGCTGCTCCGCTACGGCCTGCGGCGCGCGCCGTGGCTCTTCGTCGCCGAATTCGTGGCCGACGTGATCGTCGGTGGCGCGCCCGCGTCGCTGCCGCTCATCGCCGCCGCCTCGCTGCTGGTCGCCGCCGCGTACACCGCCGTGGCGGCGCTTCTGGTCGGCCCGCTGAAGTTCGGCCCGGATTTCACCCGGCTCCGCGACGCCGTCGTGTTCACCGTGACCATCGTCCTCGCCACCGGCGCGATCGCCGTCGCCTACGTCACGTTGTCCGCAGGGAGCGGCCTCGTCCAGGGCGACGAGTTCGGCTACAGCGTCGCGCAGTTCTGGATCGGAGACCTGATCGGCATCATCGTGACCACGCCGCTGCTGCTGGTGCTGTCCCGTCCCGGCGCCCTCGCTTCGCTCCGCGTGTCCCGCGAAACGGTGGGCCAGGGCATCGCGGTGCTCGCCGCCCTCTGGGTAATCTTCGGCTGGGGCATCGGCCACGAGCTGAAGCTGTTCTTCATCCTGTTCCTGCCGCTGATCTGGATCGCGACGCGCCACGGCGCGCCCATCACCGTCATCGCGATCTTCCTGATCCAGGTGGCGCTGATCGTCGCCATCGAGATGACCGCGCGCAAGGACGGCACGGTGCTCGAGTTCCAGTTCCTGATGCTGGCCCTCGCCGTGACGGGCCTGCTGCTGAGCGTCGCGGTCTCCGAGCGAACCGCCATCGAGCGGGCGCTGCACGACAAGCAGACGGAGCTCGAGCGGAGCCTTCGCCTCGCCGCCGCGAGCGAGCTCGCCTCCGCGCTCGCGCACGAGCTCAACCAGCCGCTTTCGGCCATCACCGCCTACGTGCGGGCGTGCCAGATCATGCTGGCGCAGCCCGCCGTCCGCAACGACATCCTCGCCCAGACGATGGACAAGGTCGTGGGCGAGGTGAACCGCGCCGGCACGGTGGTGCGGCGGCTGCGCGAATTCTTCCGCAGCGGCTCGGCGCAGGTCGAGCGCGTCGCCGTGGTGACGCTGATCGACAACGCCCTCGCGACCACCCGGGAGCGCGCTCTGCACAACGACATCGCCCTCGTCGGCCAGGTGGCGCCGGACGTGCCCGACGTTGCGGCCGACCGCGTGCAGGTCGGCGCCGTGCTGCATAATCTCGTCAACAACGCGATAGATGCGCTCAAGGAAACCGCGAAACCCGCGCGCGTGGTCCGCATCGCCGCCGCGCTCGACAGCAACGGGCTCGTGCGCCTCACGGTGCAGGACAACGGGCCCGGGGTGAACCCCGACATGGAACCGACACTCTTTCAGCCCTTCGCCACCTCCAAGCCCGACGGCACGGGCCTCGGCCTCGCCATCAGCCGCTCAATCGTCGAGGCGCACGGCGGGCGCCTCTGGTACCAGCCGGAGGCCGACGGCTGCTCATTCGTCTTCACCGTTCCCGTGCATGGAGGTCTTGTATGAGTCTGCGACCCGAAGTCACCATCGTCGACGACGACGCCGGCGTGCGCGACTCGCTGTCGCTGCTGCTCGGCCTCCACGGCTACGCCGTGCGCACCTACGCGTCCGGCGAAGCGCTGCTGGAGGCCGTCCGCGACGAATGGCGCGGCTGCCTGCTGATCGACCTGCGGATGCCCGGCATGGACGGCCTCGCCCTCCAGACGGCGCTCGCGTCCCGCGGCGTCGGCCTGCCGGTGATCATCCTCACCGCCCACGGCGACGCCGGCAACGCGCGCGCCGCGCTGAAGGCCGGCGCCTTCGACTTCCTGGAAAAGCCCGTGGACGACGCGCTGCTGATCGAGATGATCGAGGCCGCCACGCGCATCGAGGCCGAAACGCACGCCGCCACCACGGAGCGGGCGCAGGTCGAGCGGCGCATGCAGCGGTTGACGCCGCGCGAGCGCCAGGTGTTCGACCTGGTGGTGGCCGGCCGCCACAACCGCGAGATCGCGGCGTCGCTGGCGATCAGCCCGCGCACCGTCGAGGTCTACAAGGCGCGGATGATGGACAAGCTGCAGGTCGACCGGCTGCCGGACCTGATCCGGCTGTCGCTCAACACCAACGGCAACGGCGTCGCCGCCACCGAGCGCGCGTAGCGCCGGCTAACCGCGGCGGACGGCGGCGAGGAGCTGCATGGGCTCCTCGTCGTCCTCGTCGTCGTCCGGCTCCTCGTCGTCGACGTCCTCGTCTTCCCAGTCGTCGACGTCCGGGTCGCCGATGGGCGTCTGCGCGAGCATGTCGATCAGAGCGGCGGGATCCGCAGCACCTGACCGGGATAGATCTTGTTCGGGTCCGAGAGCATCGGCTTGTTCGCCTCGAAGATCGTCATGTACTTGTTCGCGTCGCCGTAGCTCGCCTTCGAGATCTTCGAGAGCGTGTCGCCGGACACCACCGTGTAGTACGTCGCTTCCGGTGCGCTCTGGTCGACCGACATCATGTTGTTCACCTTCGCCACCCCGGCGACGTTGCCGCAGCAGAGTGCGATCTTCTCCTTCGTCGCCTGGTCCGGCGCGACGCCGAATACCGACACGGTGGACGTCGCGCCGTCGTAAGTGACCGTGAGGCCGGTCGCGCTCAGGTTCTGCGACTTGATGTAGTCGACGATCGCGTCGCCGGCGGCGGCGTTCGCTGCGGCGACCTTCGCAGGGTCGTCCGGCGCCGCCTTCACCTCCGTCATTGCGGCCTGCGCCTTGCCGCGCCCGAACAACTTCTCTCCGGCGTCCTTCACGAAATCCATCAGTCCCATATTGAGCCCCCGTTGAAGTTTCGGCGCGGCGTGCGCCAGGCGAACGATGTTGCGGTCTTCGAGCGGCGTGCGCCCGTCGGTCGAGGATACACCGATGTCGGGAACGCGAAAACCGAACGCCGTCCGCGTGCGTTGCGCGCGCCGCGACCGCCGGCCTAGAGAGAAATGCGGAAGTCCGTCCGATCCCCGCACTCGCTGGGCCTTCGGAGCGGAACATGTCGTCGCGTGGCAGGTGGTGGATGTGGGCAGTGCTCGTCATCGTCGCGGCCGACCGCATGGCCGCGACCGCGCTCGCGCCGCTGCACGTCGCGGACGCGGCGCCGTCGTTAGCGCCGGGACGCGTCCTCGTGGGCATGCATCCGCGCAGCGCGCGGCCCGCGTTCGCGAAGGCGCTGGCGAAGGCCGGCGTGCGCAGCGTCGAGACGCTGCCGCGCCTCGGCGTCGAGGTCGCCGCCGTCGCGCCCGACGCCCGCCGCGTGGGACCGCACGATGGGCGCGGGCGTGATCATCGCGATCCTCGACACCGGCGTCGATGCGTCCCATCCCGACCACGCGGCGCAATTCGTCGGCGTCACCCGCGTCGATTTCCGCGTCGACGGCGTCACGGTCGCCACCGCCACGCCGTACCGGTTCACGTGGGCGACGACGGGACGCCGCCGCCGGTGACCCCGCCCCCTGTGCCGCCCCCTGCGCTGCACTAGCGCCGCAACCCGCGCCGCACGCCGGCCCGCCACGGTGCGCTTCGTGAGCCCCGGGAACGGCGCCATGGTGACCGCGTACATGACCGTGGGGACCGCCGCCGCCGGCGACGACGTGCACGTCGCGCGAAAGTAGTCGCCGCCACGCCGGAGGGAGGCCGGCGGGACGAACTCGCCTGCATTGCAACGACACGTCTCCAAACGCCATTTGTACGCCACATTTTGTCCATCCTTGGGAGGGCGTGTCGGCTGTCCCGGAGACGCTGGCGCCGGTGCGCCTTTACGCCGATGTCCTGAAGAGGGGCGGCGCGTGGACGGTCGTTTTTGCTTTTCCTGTCAAGCGCTTGCGCGGTACCGATCCCCTGCAAGCGCTTTTCCGCCCACTCGCAGAGCGCGACATTGTCGCTGACAGCCCGACGGCGTACGCCACAGGCTCGTCCCACTATCTGTTGGGTCCGACGCGATCCCAACCACGACTGGTGGCGCATCTTCGGCGCGCTGGCGTTTGGCCGCTTGACGTGGACCCTGGCGGCCAAAGGCCCGGTCCGCACCGGTGTGGAAAATTTGCCCATAACATCCGGTTTTCTGGCAACTCTCCCCTTGCGAAGGGGACTTTCCTGCGGCTATAATGCGTTTGTCATATAGGAAGCAAGTTTTACCGGTCTGCTTCATGGCACACCCGTGCGAAAGCCGGGGTCGCAAAGTCACCGGTCTAACGGGCCCGCAAGGCCCTACGACAGCGGGATTGCCGGACTGGGTTGGTGCGCGGCCGAAAGTCGCGCACGGGATCTGGTTCGCAGATAACGTCCGGCGCCGGATGGTATCGCGGCGTTCGTGGCGTGTCTCGACGCAATCCATGCGTTTCGTAGGCCGCACGGGAAGACATCGCGCAGGTTCACGGAGCGTTCTCATGCATCAGTCCTCTTCAGTCAGTCGATTCCCGACCTCGCGGACCGCGCACGCGCAACACGCCGACCGCTTCGGTCAGCTCCGCTGGTTCCTTCTCGTGGCCCTTGCGTTCGCCGTCGTCTTCGCGGGCGTCGGGCACGCGTATGCGCAGTCGGCGGCCGCTTCGGCCTACGACGCCAAGTTCGCGCGGGGACACATCCTCGTCGGCAAGAAGGCAGGCAGCACGCGCGCGGAATTCGAAAGTGTGATGAAGGCTGCGGGCGGCGAATCGCTCGGAACGCTCGACAACATCGCCATCGACGTCGTCAGCGTGCCCGCCGGCAAGGAAAAGGACTACGTCGCGCGCCTCAAGGCGAACCCCCACGTCGAATTCGCGGAAGTCGACCAGGTGATGGCGCCCGCGGCGTCGGTCAGCGACCCGAGCGTCGGCAGCGAATGGCACATCGCCACGATCCATGCGCCGGCGGCCTGGAACTACACCTTCGGCAGCGGCGTCACCATCGCGATCCTCGACACCGGCGTCGACGGCACCCATCCCGACCTCGCAGCCTCCATGGTCGCGGGCTGGAATTTCTACGACAACAACAGCAACGCCGCCGACATCAACGGCCACGGCACGGCGGTGGCGGGCGCCGCCGCCGCCACCGCCAACAACGGCATCGGCGTTGCCGGCGTCGCCGGCGGCGCGCGCATCATGCCGCTGCGCATATCCGACGCTACCGGCTACGCGATGTGGAGCACGGCCGCGACGGCGATCAATTACGCCGCCGACCACGGTGCGCGCGTCGTCAGCATGAGCTACGTCGGTGCCGCCGGAAGCAGCACGATGCAGAGCGCCGCGAACTATCTGCGCTCGAAGGGCGGCGTGCTGTTCGTGGCCGCGGGCAACACCGGCGCGCAGGACAACACGGCGTCGACCAACTCGATGACCGTCGTCGGCGCCACGATGTCCGACGACACGATCGCAAGCTTCTCGACGTTCGGCAACTTCGTCACGCTGTCCGCACCCGGCTACAACATCCTGACCACGTCGACGGGCGGCGGCTACGGGTACTGGTGGGGCACGTCGCTCGCCACGCCGGTGGCCGCGGGTGTCGCCGCGCTCGTGATCGCCAAGCGTCCCGACTACACGCCCGCGCAGGTGGACTCGACGCTGCAGCAGTCCGCTGTCGATCTTGGCGCGCCGGGCAAGGACATGTACTTCGGCGCCGGTCGCGTCGATGCCGGCGCCGCGCTCGCGCTCGCCAGCGGCGGCGCCACGCCGCCTCCGCCGCCGCCGCCCGCCGGCGATGCGACGCCGCCGTCGGTCACGCTCGTTTCCCCCGCTTCCGGCGCAACGGTGTCGGGCACGGTCGCCGTCACGGTGACGGCCGCCGACAACGTCGGGGTCGCGCGCGTCGACTACAGCTTCGGGGGCACGAAGGTCGGCTCGTCGGCCGCCGCGCCGTTCACGTTCTCCTGGAACACGACGTCGGTCGCCAACACGTCCGGCATGATGGTCGCCACCGCTTATGACGCCGCCGGGAACAGCGCCTCGTCCAACTACGCGTTCGTCACCGTCAACAACACGACCGCCCCGCCGCCTCCGCCGGCCGGCGACACGACGGCGCCCACCATCACGCTCGTTTCGCCGGCGTCGGGCGCCACGCTCTCGGGCACGGTCTCGATCGCGGTCAACGCCAGCGACAACGTGGGCGTCACCCGCGTCGACTACAGCTTCGGCGGCATCAACATCGGCACGTCGTCGACGGCGCCGTTCACGCTGTCGTGGAATACTTCCTTGCTGGGCAACGTCGCGGGAATGCTCGTCGCGACCGCCTACGACGCCGCCGGCAACAGCGCCTCGTCGAACTACGCGTTCCTCACGCTGACGGGCGTGCTGGCGCCGCCGGCGGACACGACCGCGCCCAGCGTGAGCATCACGTCGCCGGCGTCCGGTGCGACGGTCACGGGTACGGTCACCGTGGCGGCCAGCGCCAGCGACAACGTCGGTGTCACCCGGGTGGAGTTCCGCGTCAACGGCGCAACGGTGGCCACGGTCAACGCCGCGCCCTATCAGTTCTCGTGGACCACGACGTCCATGGCCAACGGCGCGGCGACGCTGACCGCGGTCGCGTACGACGCCGCCGGCAACTCCAAGACGTCGTCCTCGGTGTCCGTCAACGTCTCGAACGCGCTGTCGCCGCCCGCCGGAGGCGACGTCACGCCGCCCACGGTCACCATCACCAACCCGGCGAACGGCGCACTGGTATCCACATCGATCGCCATCAAGGCCACCGCCACAGACAACTACGGGGTCGCGGGGATCACGCAGAAGCTATACATCGACGGCGTGCTGAAGGCGACGGCCACCGGCGGCACCCTCACGTTCACATGGAATCCGAAGAGGGCCACCATCGGCGTGCACACGATCGTCGTCACCGCGACCGACAAGGCCGGCAACGCCACCACCCGGCAAGTCCAGGTCACGCGCAAGTAGCGCGCTTCAACGCAGTTCGGGAAACGGGGCAGCGGCGACGCTGCCCCGTTTTCATTGCGCGTGCGCGACGGCGGTCAGACGACCCCGGGGATGAACCGGTAGCGGACCTTGGCGGCGTACGCGGCGTACTCCCCGTCGACGCGCTTCAGGTGGTCTTCCTCGGTGACCGCGCGCAGCACGTAGATCAGCGCCCACGAGGCGACCGAGGCCATGGCGAGCAGTCCGCCCGCCGTCGACCTGGTGAATGCGAGCGACACGAGCGGAACCGAAGCGACCCACCACGACACCATCTTGCACACGTAGGCCGGATGGCGCACCACGGCGTACGGCCCGCGCGCAACGATGCCACGGTGCGTGAGGTTGCTGGCCTTCCATCCCAGCGCGACCGACGCCCACGAGTACCCTGCCAGGGCGACGAGCAGCAGCCCATTCAGCGCGGCGTGCGCGAGGGGATCGTCGAACCTGGGAAACTCGGTGAACGGCGAGCCGAGGATCGCGGCGGTGAGCTCGTTGAACGGCGGGTAGCACGCGAGCGCCGCGACCCAGCCGAGCAGCGTGGCGTCGACGGAGCGGATTTCGTTGCGAAGCCGCGGCAGCTCGATCAGATACCCGACGGTGAAGAAGAACACGTCGACGAAGAATATGAACTGCAGCAGGAACCAGTAGCCGTGGGCGTCGAACAGGGCCCGGGACCCCGCGGCCGCAATCGGACCTCGGACGATGGCGAGACCGTGGTTCACCGCGCCCATAAGGAAGATCATCAGCGAAACGGCCATCATGGGGCCGAAGAACGCCTTCAGGAGCGTCGTCAGCACCGCGAGGCGATCGGGCGGTGCCAGGCCGTCGCGCCAGGCAGCAGTCGGCGCGCTGGCGGCGCGCGCGGCCACGCGCAGGCACCGGAGGCTTTTCGACACGCCGGGCCGGCGCTCCGTCAGGAAGAACGCGCAGACGATCAGCGCGTACGTCAGGGCCGCGACGATCAGGAACGACGCGCCGGTGAACGCCACGCTGCCCGCGACGTAGAGATTCCCCATGACCTTGCCGTTCCATGGCGCGACGGCATACAGCGTCGCCGTCAGCGCCACGAGCAGGGCCGCGGCCGCGGCGTTCTTGAGACGAAGGGCCGACGCGGCCGGTTGCGCCAGGGGAGAGGCTTGCTCCATGACCACCGGACCTTACCGCAATTTGCGCTCAGCCAGACGCGCGCGCCCGAACCGGGCGCGTTGAATGCAAAGCCCCGCTCGCGCGGGGCCGCACCACAAAAGCAAAACCCCGCTTCCGCGGGGCTTTGGTGAAAACTCGAAGCTTCAGGCGCGGCCGGAGAACATCTTCCGGCGCAACAGCGTTCCCGAGAGAATCGCCAGGCCGAGCAGCGCGAGCGCCGGCGAGCTGGGCTCAGGGATGTCGCCGGAACCGGTACGGCCGGTACTGGACGTGCCGGAGCCCGTCGTGCCGCCGCAACCCGGTGCGCCCGGCGTACAGGTCTGCGTGAACTCGCCAAGCTGCGTGCCGAAGTTCATCGTGACCGACGTCACCGTCGTGGCGGCCGTAAGGTTCGCGCCCGACAGGTTGATCGTCAGAACCTGATTCACCGAAGGGTCGAAGTTGTTGCAGCCCGCATTGCAGTTCGGCGACGGCCCGATGATCAGTTCCGAAGGCTGTCCACCCGTAAGCGTGGTGACGCTCGGGCCGGACACCAGGCTCCACGTGGGCGTACCCGCAACCGGGCTACCGTTGGCGTTGACGAGCGTGCCTGCCTGCGACACATAGGCGAGCGTCGCATCGGCGGGGCTGAGCGTGAAGCTCAGCGCGCTGATCAGTTGATTGGCCGCGGTAATCCCGGACTGCAGATTCGTCAGAATGATCTGCAGCGTGTTCGCGCCAAACGTGAACGAGGCGGTTGCGTCGACGGGGTTGTTATTGTTGTTCGTTGCTTGGAACGTAAAAATCTGGCTCGCTTGCGCGCCGGTGGACAGCGCCAGGGCCGTCACGGTCGCAGCGATCAGTGCCTTGATCTTCATGGGAAAGCCTCTCTTGTTTACAATCCGGACGATATTTCCGTCCACACGGGTCCTGTGTTGCAAGGACCGGGCCACTTCGCCAACCGTATGAATGGAAAGCAATAAACCCGCAGCGCCGCGACCCGTTCCCGCCGTCTGTAATATTCGCCGACACCGAAAACGTGCCCTATGCCCATGTCATGGACCGAAAACCAGTAAATCGCCTCGGATTGAACAAAGTAGGAGGTGCTCCTACATGCTCCTACAACGCGGACCGGGCCAACGCCACCACCTCGGCCGAGAGTGCGGCGAGCGAGATCCAGGCGGTCCGGTCGGTTCGAGGCATCGCCGCACGGTTCTGGGGCGTGTCGAGGATCGTGGGCATCAGGCAGTGCACGGACACGCCCCAGGGTTTGAGCTCCGCGGCCATGCTTTCGCTCAGCCGCGCCACGCCGTTCTTGGCAACGGCGTAGGCCGCCGCGCCGGCGCCGCCGTGGGCGCTCGAGGCGGCCGCCACGTTGACGACGCAGCCCGACCGCGCCGCGATCATCGCCGGCACGACCGCCTGCACCGCATGGACCGCCGTCATCACGTTGAGGTCGAACATGCGGCGCCAGAGGGCGTCGGGCGCCTCGTGCACGGCCGGGCCCATCGCGAAGCCGCCCGCGATGTTGCAGAGGACGTCGATCCGCCCCCAGCGGGCGAGCACTGCCGCGGCGGCCGCGCGGGTCGCGGCGGCGTCGAGCAGGTCCGCGACGACGATCGCGCGGCGCGGATCCGCGGCCGCGGCCGCACCGCCGTCGTGCACGACGCCTGCCACGCGCGCCCCGGCCGCGAAGAAGGCGTCGGCCACGGCGCTTCCAAGGTTCCCGGCCGCCCCCGTCACCACCACGACGCGCCCGTCGAACTCGTCGCTCATCTATTTGATCGCATTGAGGAGGTTGGAAGGCGAGTACTGGTCGGTCAACACCCGCGTGCCGGGCGGCCAGCCGCGCTCGATCTCGAACCGCGGCAGCACCCACGACTTGTCCACGCCCACGGCCGCGAGGCGCGCCTCGAGCGCGTCGGCGTTCCGGGCGATCTCCGCGCGGTCAGGCAGCCCGCCCATCCGCACGACGATCACGCGGTTGTTGGTCTTCAGCGCGTAGAAGTCGCCGAAGGCGGCGTGATACGTGGCCGACTCGTAGTGATACAGCTTGCTCGACGTGAACGTGTTGCCGGCCAAGACGCCCCGCTCGCTCAGGATCGATTTCACCTCCTGCAGGAACTCGAGCGTCAGCATGTGCTCCGGGATGTACTCGTGATCGTAGGCGTCCAGCACGACGAGGTCGTACTTGACGCCGCGCCGCTGCATCCGCTTGACGAACACCCGGCCGTCCTCCTCGTGCACGCTGGTGCGGGGGCCCGGCTTGAAGTCGAAATACTGCCGCGCCATCCGCACGACGGCCGGATCGATCTCCACCGCGTCGATCGTCGCGTTGGGGAACACCTGCTGCATCGCCATCGTGATGCCGCCCCCGCCCAGGCCCACGACCAGGATGCGCTGAGGCGCCGGGACGAGATAGCTCGCGCCCATGACGAGGCGCGCGTAATTGAAGACGAGGTGCGACGGATCGGCCAGCGACTCGCACGACTGGCGCACGTTGAGGTTGCGGCCGAACGCCATGCACCGCAGGCCGTCGTCCTCGTAGATCGTGATGTTGCGATAGAGCGAGCGCTCCTGGTGCAGCACGTCGGACTGCGCGCCATCGGGCGCGCCGACGACCAGCAGGGCGCCCACGAGCGCTGCGCCGCGCCGCCCGCGGGACGTCCGCGCGCGGCGGCCGCGGCGGTCGCCACGGTCATTGCGCATCGCGAAACGGCAGTGCCGCGAGTCCGAGCAGGAAGGAGACGACGATCATGCCGACGAAGATCTGGTTCACCTCGAACCACAGCACCATGTAGAACGACGTGAGGATCGTACCGGCTGCGCTGCCGAACGTCGAGACGAAATACAGCACGCCGGCCGAGCGCCCGGTCGACGCCACGGTAGTGGCGAGGAGCCGCACCGCGTAGGGCGACACCATGCCGGAAATGGCGGTCGGCACGAAGAACAGCAATGACGACGCCACGAGCGACGCGTAGCGCGGGTCCTGGATGTGCTCGAAGATCCAGTCGAGCACGCGATCGCCGAGGAGCACGATCGGCACCGACGCCAGCGCGGCGGCGATCAGCACCAGGCCCAGCCGGCGAAGCGTGGGGGTGAACAGCGAGAGCTGGCCGCCGAGCAGGTAGCCGAGCGACAGCGCCAGCATGAAGACGGTGATGATGCCGCCCCACACGTAGATGCTGTTGCCGAAGCTGGGCGCGAGGATGCGCCCGCTCAGCAGCTCGACCGCCATCACGTAATAGCCGCTCCACGCCGCGATGGCGAAGATCGCGAACCGTCTGCCCATTCGCCGTCGTCCCGTTTCAAACCGGACGCAAGGCTAACAGACATGGTCACGGCTGCGCGTGGACGTAGCACTGGATCTTTTCGTACGCCCAGCCGAAGTTGCCGTTGCCGAGCTCGGCGAAGTTGGTCGTGTAGAAGTGATCGCGGCCGTGCGTGTTCCAGTAGCGATACAGCGGCACGAGGCCCGTCCCGGGATTCGGATGGACGTAGCCGGCCGGGCCTTCCAGCACCCAGCCGAACTTGCCGGGGCCGATCTCGCTGTAGTCGGTGGTGAAGAAGTGGTCGCCGATGTTCGAATTCCAGTATCTGTACAGCGGCACCGTGCCGGCGACGGCCGTCGCGTGGACGTAGCAGGCGACACCTTCGTACTGCCATGCTGCAGTGCCGCCGCCGAGCTCCGCGAAGTTCGTCGTGTAGAAGTGATCGGGAATCTGCGCGTTCCAGTAGCGATAGAGCGCGATGGGCACGTCGCCTTCGGCGGCGCCTCCCAGCATCTGCCGGAGGTCGGGCCGTGCGCCGATCCGCTGCGTGGCCGGAAACACCGCCGACGCCTGCTGCGGCGAGCCCGAGGCGCGCAGCAGCGCCCGCGCCGTCGCGGGCGTGAGGAGCGGCGCCCCGCGCGCACGGAAGGCGCCCTGGACGCAGCCGAGGGCGCCGGCGACGATCGCTCCGGCCGCGGACGTGCCGGCGAAGTGGTCGGTGTACCAGGCGTTCGGATCGGATCCGCCCTGCAGGTCGCCGTAGCCGGTCGTGGTGACTTCCTGCCCCCAGCCCTGGACATCGAGCGCCGCGCCGTAATTGGAGAACAGAAGCCGCGAGCGGTCCGTGCCCCACGTGGCGCCGTGGGTGTTGGGCGGCGGCGCGCCGGCGCCCACGAGGACCGCACCGCTGTCCCGCGCGCCGCGGCGCAGCGGATTGCTCCACGCGGCGGGAAAGCCGGCGGCCGGCGCGTCGTAGAACGGGTCGTCGAGACTCTCCTGGCCGTTGCCCGCGATCTCGACGACGATCACGCCCTTCGCGGTGGCGTAGCGGATCGCGTCGAAATCGTCCGGCCACCATTCCAGCGGAAGGTAGCCTTGCTGGGCGGTGTATGGACCAGTGTTGGAGCGCGGGCCGGCGCGGTGGAGCTCGATCAGCAGCAGATCGCCGGGGTTGAGGCGATCGGCGGCCGCGCGGATGGCGATCGCGGTGCCCATGTCGGCCGCGATCGCGCACACGTTGGCGTCGGGGCAGATGCCGGCGACGCCGATGCCGTCGCCGCCGAGCACGCCGAGCACCGCGGTGCCGTGATTGATGTTGTCGACGAGCGTGTCGGGGGTGCCGCCCACGACGCCCCCCTGGTTCGCGTGCAGGTCCTCGTGCCCGAAGTTCCAGCCGGCCTCGACGTCGATGATCTGGACGCCGGCACCGCGCCCCCCCGGCTGCGTCCACGCGTAGCGCGCGTCGACGCCGCCAGGCGCGGCGTCGAGATAGCCCTGCCGCACGCTGAAGTCGGGGGTTGCCGCCGGTGCGGGTCCTGCCTTCGGCTGCATGTCGTTGAGGCCGCCGGGCTCGGCCGCGGGCTTCACGTAGGCCGCCTCGACGTGCGGCAGCGCGCGAAGGTCGCGCGCGAGGGCGTGCAGTCCCGTCGCGTCGCCATGCACGCGGTAGTAGTGCGACAGGCGCGGCGCCGCGATTCCGGCCGCCGCGAGCCGCGCGACCGCGGCGTCGACGCGGTCCTCGGTTGCGCCGAAGAGCGGACGCATCTCCGCGCGCGCCGCCGTCATCGCGCTCTGCAGCGACGCGACGTCCGCGCCGGCCAGTGAACGCAGTCCCGCGGTGCCGGCGCGAAGCCGCACGTCCGCGGCGACGACGACGATGAGCTCGGGGGTGGACGCGCTGGAAGCGGGCATGGACGTTCTCCTCGCGCCGGCGGCGGCGGACGCACCGGCTGTCGCGGCCGAGCATTGCACCGCGCGTTCGCGCCGGTCAAGCGACGATTCGCCCGCGCCTATAGAATGCGGAGGCACGCGCAACGGATCGTGCGCACGCCGCGAAGGTTTCGATTTGATCACCGCCGAACTGCTGACCCACGTGCCGCTGCTCGCCGGCATCGAAGAATCCGAGCTCGAGAGCGTCGCGGCACGCATGGCCGACGTGCCGCTGCGCACCGGCGACTGGCTCATCCAGGAAGGCGAGGTTGCGGCGTTCTTCATCGTGCTGTCCGGCTCGCTGGCCGTGACGAAGCGCGTCGGCGGCCACGAGCTCGAGCTCACCACATACGGTCCCGGCGACTACGCGGGCGAAGTGCCGCTGCTGCTCGGCGCCCCGGCGCTCGCGAGCCTGCGCGCCCGCGAGCCGACGCGCGTCGCGCGGCTGCAGGACCAGGACTTCCGGGAGCTGTTCGTCGCCTGCCCCGAGCTCAACGCGAAGATCCTCGGCACGATGGCTACGCGCATCCAGCGGCTGCAGGCGGCGACCGCGAGGCTGCCCGAAGAAGTCGTCACGCTGATCGGCCATCGTTTCGACCTCGCCTGCCACCGGTTGCGGGATTTCCTGGCGCGCAACCACGTCGGGCATCGCTTCGCTGATTTGCGCGATCCGCTCGCGCGCACGTGGGTGCCGCACGAGCCGCGCGCGGACGACGCCTATCCGCTGGTGGTGTTCCCGGACGGCACGCGGCTCGTCACTCCCTCACTGCGGGCGGTCGCCGACAAGCTCGGGTTGCAGACGAAGCCGGCGGACCGCCGCTACGACGTCGCGATCGTCGGCGCCGGTCCCGCGGGACTCGCGGCCGCGGTGTACGGCGCCTCGGAGGGGCTGTCCACCATACTGATCGAGCGCGAGGCACCGGGCGGCCAGGCGGGCACGTCGTCGCGGATCGAGAACTACCTCGGGTTTCCCACGGGCGTTTCCGGGGACGAGCTCGGCAGCCGCGCGCTGCACCAGGCGAAGCGCTTCGGCGCCGAGATCCTCGTCGCGCGCAACGTCGTCGGCATCGACGCGCCCCACGACGACGATCGCCGCGCGGTGCTCCTCGACGGCGGTACGCGCGTGGACGCGCGATCGGTGATCATCGCCACCGGCGTGACCTGGCGGCAGCTCGACGCGCCCGGCGCCGATCGCTTCGTCGGCCGCGGCCTCTACTACGGCGCCGCGCGCACCGAGGCGCCGGCCACCCGCGGCGCCGACATCTTCCTGATCGGCGGCGGCAACTCCGCCGGGCAGGCGGCCATGTTCCTGTGCGGCTACGCGCGCTCGGTGACGCTGCTGGTGCGCGGCCCCTCGCTCGCCGCGAGCATGTCGCACTACCTGATCCAGCAGCTCGGCACGCAGCCGAACGTCCGCCTCGAGTGCTACTGCCGCGTCGCGGGCTTCGAGGGTGGCGATCACCTGGAGGCGATCCTGATCGAGGATCGCCGCTCGGGCGCGCGCCGCCGTGCGGCGACCAATGCCGTCTTCGTGTTCATCGGCGCCGACGCCGTCACGGACTGGCTGCCGCCCACGGTGATCGTCGACGCGCGCGGCTACGTCTGCACCGGCCGCGACGTGATGGACCTCGTCGCCGCACGCCACGCGACGTGGCCCCTCGAGCGCGACCCCTACCTCCTGGAGACGAGCGCGCCGGGCGTGTTTGCCGCCGGCGACGTCCGCCACGGCTCGATCAAGCGCGTCGCCGCCGGCGTGGGCGAAGGCAGCATGGCCATCGCCTTCGTGCACCAGTTTCTCGCGGAGCTCGCGGCAAGGGCGCCGGCACAGGGCGCCGTCGCCGAGCCGGGGCGGGGCACCGCCGTCACCGCGCCGTCGGCGCGGTGACGGGCAGCGTCCGCCAGTCGACGGATTTCGCGACGATCCCCTCGAACGAGCGGATCGACGCCAGCGGCACCTGCGGCGCCGTCGTGCCGATCGCGGGCTCGCCGCGTTCCATCCGCCGCGCGGCGTCGACCATCACCTTGCGAAAGCGCACGATCGCCGCGTCGCTCGATCCCAGCCGCTCGCGCGAGCGGTCGGTGATCGGCCCCATCGTCTCCCACATCGCCATGTCCTGCGTCGGGATGCCGGGGATGCCCGTGTGGTCGCCCTGCTTCATCGCCTCGCGGTCCTGCAGGAACATGTTCGCCAGCGTGCGCACGCGGCGATAGTTGCCGTCGAGGTCGACGCCGACGCGCGCATGGCAGAACGCGCGCCATTCGTCGCCGGTGACGCCCTCGCCCCAGTCGCTCCACGCGATGAAGTAGAACATCGTGTGCGTGTCGTCCATCGGCACGTTGACGTTCGCGAGGCTGTAGCGGTCGTTGGGCGGGATCAGCGCCGTCGACGGCGCGACGAACGCCGTGATCCGCACGTAGTCGTGCGTGTCGGCCTGCTTGAGCGGGCGGCGGATCGCGGCGTAGCGCATGCCGTAGCTCGTCGTCTCCACCTCCAGGCGCGGCGCCTTGTCGTCCGACGGCCGCGGCCAGACGCCGTCCTTGGCCATCGCGCGGTCGACATGGGCCGCCGGCATGTCCGTCGAATGCAGCGTCGAGCTGTGCGCGGAATCGATCGCGCCCTCGAGGATCTGCGCCCAGTTGCAGTCGACCTGCATCTTGACGATGGCGACGCGCGTGTCCGGCGTGGGCGCGAACGCCGGCGGCTCGAACTCGCGCAGCGTCTCCGGCGGCCCCATGTAGACCCACACGAAGCCGCCGGCCTCGCGGGCCGGATACGCGGTGTGGCGGACGCGCTTGCCGAGCGTGCTGGTCGGGGGCTCCGACGGCGTCTCCAGCACGTTGCCTTCGACGTCGACTTTCCAGCCATGATAGAGGCAGCGCAGCCCGCATTCCTCGTTGCGTCCGAACGCCAGCGACGCGCCGCGATGCGGGCAGTGCTCGCCGACGACGCCGACCCGGCCCCGCGTGTCGCGGAAGGCGACGAGATCCTCGCCGAGCAGCCGCACGCGCACCGGCGCGCCGTCGGCGGCGGCGACCTCCTCGCTCATGCAGGCTGGCAGCCAGTGACGGCGCATGAGCTGGCCCATGGGCGCGTCGCCCTCGACCCGGCACAGCAGCTCGTTCTCTTCGTGCGTCAGCATCTACGTTTCCCCGGTCAGCGCCACCTGGCGCTCGAGCGCGATCTCGCGATTCTCCCGCGTCGAGGCCAGGATGGCGAGGCAGGCCTCCAGCGTCGCGCGGCCCCACTCGCCCGTGTGCACGGCCGCGCGCGTGCCGGCGGCGGCGTCGCAGAGCTCGTCGACCACCTCGGCGCGCGGCAGCGCCGGCGGGGGCAGCGCATCGAGCCGCTCGCCGCCGTCATCGTAGATCGTCACGCCATGCGGCCCCGGCCGCAGGTCGGCGCCCTCGCACGACGCGATGACGAGGCCGAATTGCGGATGCGCGGCTGGCGGCCCGGCGACGGCGCCGGTGGCCCCGTACATCCGCGCCTGCCGCAGCGCCGCCTCGGCGGCAGTGCCGGCGGCGCCGACGGCGGCACGCGCCCCGGCATGGCGCGCGCGATCCTTGGCGTGGCCCATTTCCCCCGTCCACCCGCACAGCTCGTCGCTGTCGAAGTGCGCGTAGCCGCTGTACGTGAGCGTGGCCGCGACGCCGTCGCCGAACGTCATGAACGCCGCGTACGCGCCGTCGATCCGCCGCGCGGCGTCCCACGCGCCGGCGGTCGCGCGGAGGCTCCGCGCGCATCCGCCGGCGAGGTGGCGCACGACGTCGATCTGGTGCGCCGCCTGGCTGTAGACCGCGCCGCCGCCCTGCGCCGCGTCGAGCTCGCCGGCGTGGCGTGGCCGATAGACGAAATCGGTGAAGGCGAGCGCAGTGATCATCCGCAGCCGCCCGTAGGCGCCACCGCGGATCAGCGCCCGCGCGCGCCGCACGGGCGCGTCCGCGGAATGGCTCGGTCCGACGACCAGCGCCACGCCCGCGCGACGCGCGGCCGCGATCATCGCGTCGCAGTCCGCCAGCGTGAGCGCCATCGGCTTTTCGACCAGCACGTGCTTGCCGGCGCGGGCGGCCGCGATCGCATGCGCGGCATGGAGCGGATGTGGCGTCGCGACGTAGATCGCGTCAACGGCGGGGTCGCCGCACAGTGCGTCGACCGTCGCGTGCGCCGTGCCGCCGAACTCCGCGACGAAGCGCTCGCGCGCCTCGGCGCGCGGGTCCGCCGCCGCGACGAGGTCGACCCGGGGATGGGCGCCGAGCGTCGGCGCCATCAGCGCGAACGCGCGGCCCAGTCCGGCCACTCCGAGGCGCAACCGCGATGCCTCCATCGGCGTCAGATCTTGAACGCCTCGAGCGTCTCCGGCGCGAACAGCGCCTCGGGCTCCAGCAGTCGTTTCGAGAGGCCCTGCGCGTGGTGATAGCCGAGGAACGTCGCGAGCGTCGCGCGGTTCGCCGCGAACCCGTACGGCCAGAAATCGTCGCCCATCAGCGCACGCGCATCCTCCACGTGCGCGATGAGCCACGGCAGCATCGTCTTCAGCGCCGCCGTGACGTGGAGGTCGGCATACGTCCGCCGCTGCGCTTCCGCGAACGCCTTCATCAGCGCCTGCGCGATCCACCGGTTTCGCTCGTACACGTCGGCGCGGATCACCACCGTGTGCATGATCGGGAAGATGCGCGTGCGCTCGTAATATTCGCGCTCGACGGCGGGGTAGTTCTCGAACAGCCGCCGCACCTTGCCGTCGCCGCGGCCGAACGTCGACGGCATCCGCGCCGTGTGCAGCGCGTCGATCTCGCCTGCGGCCAGCATGGCGGAAAGCGTCTGCGTCGGGCCGATCGGCTGGACGCGGATCGACGGCGGCAGGTCGAGCTTCAGCTTCTCCGAGCGGCCGGGCTCTTCCTCTCCGCCGGTGAAGTACGTGACGCCGTCGACCGGCACGCCGTAGTGCTCGGCGAGGATGCCGCGGATCCACACCGGCGCGGTCATCTGGAATTCCGGCGTGCCGATCCGCTTGCCGACGAGGTCGGCCGGCGCGCGGATACCGCTGTCCGTATTGACGTAGATCGACGAATGGCGGAAGAAGCGCGACGGAAACACGGGAATGGCCACGAACGGCCGCGGCTCGCGGAACATCGACACCGTGTACGACGACAGCGACATCTCGGCGACGTCGAACTCGCGGTGGCGGAGCATCCGGAAGAACGTCTCCTCGACCGGGAGATCGAGGTAGGTGAGGTCGATGCCGTCGGGCTTGACCGAGCCGTCTGCAAGCGCGCGCGTGCGGTCGTAGTTCCAGCAGGCGAGCGAAAGCTTCAGTCGTGACACGCGGCGTTCCCCATGGCGTTCATCCCGAACGGGCGACGGCCGCCCGCCCGCATGGTAGGGCACGCGCGCGCCGGAGGGCAACTCGCGGCACCGCGACGTTGCCGCCCGCGGCATACTCTCGGCTTCCCTCTCCAACGCTCGACGTGCCGGCCCCATGACAGACGCACGACCCCCCAAGCGCGTGGTCTTCCTCGACCGCGCCACGCTTCCCGCCGGCATCGTCGTGCGGCCGCCTTCATTCGCGCACGAGTGGATCACGCACGAGCTCACGGCCCCCGGCGAGGTGGCCGACCGCATCGCCGATGCCGACATCGTCGTCACCAACAAGGCGCCGGTGCGCGCCGCGGCGCTCGCCTTTGCGCCGCGCGTGCGAATGATCGCCGTCGCCGCCACCGGCTACGACAACGTCGACCTCGCCGCCTGCGCGGGCCGCGGCATCGTGGTGTCGAACGTGCGCAACTACGCCGTCAACACGGTTCCCGAGCACACGTTCGCGTTGATCCTCGCGTTGCGGCGAAGCATCGCCGCCTATCACGCGTCGGTGGCCGCCGGCGCGTGGCAGCGCTCCGGCCAGTTCTGCTACTTCGACTATCCGATCCGCGACCTCGCGGGCAGCACGCTCGGCATCATCGGCGACGGCGTGCTCGGCCAGGCGGTGGCGGAGCTCGCGCGCGCGTTCAAGATGCGCGTCCTGTTCTCCGCCTACAAGGGCGCGGCGGGAATGGGACCGCTGTACACGCCGTTCGACGACGTGCTGCGGCAAAGCGACGTGATCACGCTCCACTGCCCGCTCACCCCGGCGACGCGCAACATGATCGGCACGGCGGAGTTCGCGCGCATGGCGCGGCGCCCGCTCCTCATCAACACGGCACGCGGCGGACTGGTGGACGAAGGCGCGCTGGCGGCGGCGCTGACCGGCGGCGAGATTGCCGGCGCGGCGTTCGACGTGGCCACCGTCGAGCCGCCGGCCACCGATCACCCCTTCATGGCGCTGCTCGGCCGGCCGGACTTTCTGCTGACCCCGCATGTCGCCTGGGCGAGCGTCGAGGCGATCCAGGGGCTCGCCGATCAGCTCGTCGACAACATCGAGGCGTTCGAGCGCGGCGCACCGGTCAATCAGGTGACGGCCGCCTGAGGCGCGCCGCGTCGCGGGCCGCGCGTCCATTCCATTGGCATTGCGCCCCCGGGGCGAGTTCTTTAGGCTAAGGGCTGCACGCCGCAGTCACGCCGCGTCGAATCCGACTGGGAGCACCACCATGGCAGCCTTCGTCCGCCCGCCGAGGGCAGGCATCTTTGTCGCGCTCTTCGCGCTGGCGGCGTGCGCGGCCACCTCCACGGCGCGCGGCGACGGCACGGGATGGTTCGATCCCACGCAGGTGCCGCAGGGCCGATGGGAATATTCGCAGCAATGCGCCGTGTGCCACGGCGCGCAGCTCCAGGGCACGGGCGCGCCCGCGCTCAAGGGGCGCGAGTTCGCCGCGCAGTGGAACGGCCGCAAGCTCGACGAGCTGTACACGTACGTCCACAAGAACATGCCGCTCGGCCGGGGCGCCGTCCTGCCGAGCCAGGAATACGCCGATATCGTCGCGTACATCCTCGCGCAGAGCGGCCTGCCGGCCGGCAACGAGCGCTTCACGCCGAAAACGCCGATGGATCGCGTGCTCACGCTCACGGGCGCCGCGGAGACGGGAAGCCTGGCCGCCACCGGCGCGCCCATCGACGTGAAGATCGGCGCGCTGTTCGGCGAGCTGAAGCAGCCCACGACGACGCGGCCGACGCAGGCGGAGCTCGACGCCGCAGACGCCTCCACCACCGACTGGCTGATGTACAACAAGGGCTACACCGGCCAGCGCTATTCGAAGCTCACGCTCGTCAACACGTCGAACGCCGCGCAGCTGCGCCCGCTCTGCATGTACCAGCTCGGCGAGATCGGCACGTTCTCCACCGGGCCCGTGATGTACGAAGGGCTCCTCTACGTGACGACGCACCTCGGGACCTACGCGATCAACGCCACGTCGTGCAAGAAGGTGTGGACGCACCAGCACGTCGCGCAGGGCCCGGAAATGAACGCGACGAACAAGGGCGTGGCGATCGCCGGCGGCCGCGTGATCCGCGGCACGCAGGACGGCTTCCTCTACGCGCTCGACGCGAAGACCGGCGCGCCGCTGTGGGAGCGGCAGGTGGCCGACTGGCGGGTCGGCGAGGGCATCGGCGCCGCGCCGATCGTGTGGAACGACATCGTGTACGTTGCCAAGGCCGGCGGCGACTGGGGCATACGCGGCCGCATGATGGCGTTCAAGGTGGAGGACGGCACGCTCGCCTGGGCGTTCGATCTCATTCCGCGCGGCAACGAGACCGGCGCCAGCAGCTGGGAGAAGGCGGACAGCGCCGAGCACGGCGGCGGCGCGGCGTGGGTGACGTACGCGCTGGATCGCGCGACGGGCACGCTGTTCGTGCCGGTCGGCAACCCGGGCCCCGACTATCACAAGGACATGCGGCCGGGCGCCAACCTGTTCACGATCTCCACCGTCGCGCTCGACGCGCGGACCGGCACGCTCAAGTGGTGGTACCAGCTCCGTCCCAACGACGACCACGACTGGGACGCAACCGTCGTGTCGCTGTTCGACGTCGGCAACCGCAAGCTCGTCGCCACGGCCGGCAAGGAAGGCATCCTGCACGTCGTCAACCGCGACGACGGCAAGCTCGTGTTCAAGCTGCCGATGACGACGCTGCTCAACCACGACGTGCCGATCACCAAGGAGGGCGTGCGTGTCTGCCCGGTGGCGGGCGTGCAGTGGAGCGGTCCCGCGTGGAGTCCCGCGACCCAGCTTCTGTACGTGAACGCGATCGACTGGTGCACGGTGTTCCGGCTCGGCCCCGATCCGACGTGGGTGGCGACCGTCCCCTACACGGGTCTCGGCAACGGCTGGGGCAGCAATGACGCGATCGAGAAGTGGGCCGGATGGATCAACGCCGTCGACCCGCGCACCGGCCGGATGGCCTGGCGCGTCAAGTGGGCCACGCCGATGTATGCCGGCATCACGCCCACCGCCGGCAACGTGCTCTTCACCGGCGACCTCAACGGCAACTTCCTCGCGCTCGACGCGCGCAATGGCCAGACGCTCTACAGCTTCAACACCGGCGGCCCGATCGCGGGCGGCGTCATCACCTACGAGCAGGGCGGGCGGCAGTACATCGCGGTCGCGTCCGGCAGCAGCGGCGGCTCGATCCCGCTCACCGGCGCCACCACCGTCGTGATCTTCGGGCAGTAGGCGACGCCGGCGGGTGCGCCGGTGCCCTCGCCTACCGGCGCATCCGCACCACGTCGGGAATGCCGGGCACGTTGGTCGTCGGCAGGTTCTTGGCGTGCGCCGGCACGACCTTCTTCTCGACGGGCGGCAGCGGCGGCCGCGGCCGGGGCGGCCGCGGCCGGATGTCGCCGTAGCCCGGCGCGTAGCCGAAGCCGTAGAAGTCGTAGCCGTAGCCGGTGTTGTCGGCTTGCGCCGGGACCGATGCCGCGCCGCCGTCACGCGCCGGCCCGTACTGCACCCGCTGCGCATCTTCCTGCGCCAGGTCGGCCTTGCGTTGCGCGGCCGCGGCGTCGAGGGAAGCTTGCGCGCGCGCCAGCCGCTCGGTCGCCGCGGGGTCCGCCTTGCCCGGACGGATGTCGACCGCGGCACCCCCGGCGCAGGGCACGTCGGTGTAGAGCACGCGGCCGTCGGCCTGCGCGCAGCGATAGACCGGCGAATCGCCGGCGCGGGACGCCGCCGGCGACAATGCGACGAGGGCAGCAGCGAGCGCGACCAAGGGCGTGACGCGGTAGCGATTCATCGGTTGACCTTTCGTTGCGGTGTGCGCGCCTTGGCCGGCGCCTTCGCCGGCTCGTGCCGCCCGGCGTTGCCCGCGGCGGCGCCGTCCGCGGGCGGCTGCGGCGCCGCGCTCGCGGCCTGCAGCGCGGCGAGCGTCGCGCCTTGCCGGTCGGCGATTTGCTGCAGCCGCGCGTCCTGCGCCTGCTGGGCCGAGGCGCGCGCCACGCGCTCCTCCTGCAGCATGGCCGTGGCGCCCGCCTGCCACTGTTGGAACGTGCGCGCGTTCTCGCGTTCCTCGACAAGCCCCAGGGCAGCGAGCGCCGTCGCCGCCGCGGCGAGCAGCGCCGCGAGCGACGCCACCGCGAGCGTGCGCCGGCCCGATGCACGGGCCCGCTGCACGTCGGCGTCCGCGCGCCGGAGCACGGCCGCGGACCTGTCGCTGATGTTCGCCTGCAGGAGCGCCGACCGCGCCGTGACGCGCGCGAGACTGCGCGTGAGCAGTGCGTAGTCGGAGAAGTCCCGCGACGCGCCGGCGGCGTCCATCGCGGCGGGCGGCGCGGCGACGTCCGCGCCCGCCGACTCGGCGAGCCCGGCCACGGCCTGGCGCAGCGCGGCCGTTTCGGTATCGAGCGCCGCCAGTGCCGACTGCAGGTCCTCGACCTTGACGGGCTGGAGCGCGGCGAACGTGCCGCCGAGGTCGGCGAGCTGGCGCTCGTGATCGGCGCGCAGCAGCCGGTCGAGATACGCGACGGCCGTCTCGCCCGTCGCGCGGGCGACGGCCTCGCGGCCGGCGCCGCCGTCGCGAAGGAGGCGCACGTCGGGCAGCGCGAGATAGGCCTCGGCGACGGTCTCGAGGTCCTCATCATTCAGCGTTTCCGCGCCGTTGGCGGCGCTCACCGAGGATCCGCCGTCGAGGCTCGCGACGCGCGCGAACAGGCGTCGGAGGCGCGCGGCGGGCGTGTCGTCGGGCGCGATGTCCGCGACGGCGCCGAGGTCGCCGAAGCGCCGCGGCCGAAGCACGAGCGTGCCGGCGGCCGTCTCCACCCGGATCGGGACGAAGGGCGTCTCTGACAGGTCGGTCATCGTGGCCGTCGCAGTGGGAACGGCATCGACTTTACCCCACCCGGAGCGCGCTGCGGCGGCCGCTGCAAGTCCGCGGTAAGCGATCTGTAAGCCGCCGCGTCAGCGGGCGCGCTCGCGCGAGGCGCCGCGCCCCGCTCTCGAGCTGCGCGGCCAAGCCATCGCGGAAAACGTGTTTTTTAACAATTGCTTAGGACGCTCTGCCGTGGCGAAAGAGCGCTCGCGCGGCAGGACCACGCGCCGCCGTGCGATCCGTCAGCGATCGGCAAGCGCCCGGTTCGCATAGTGCCGCTACGCCGAGACGGAAATCCTTCCGCCGCCGGCGCGAACCAAGAGCCTCGACCGAGTCACTGAAGGAGCACCACCATGAACAGCCTCCGCACCCTCGCCCGAATGGCCCGCGCCGCCGGCCCGTACCTGTTGCTCGAGATGATCCTCCCTGGCGGGACGCTGTTCGCACTGGCGCTGTACCTTCATCGTCGTGGCCATCTGCGTTTCCTCGACAACGCCGGACGCGTCGCCAACGCCGTGGGCGAGACGCTCGGCAGCGAGCTGATGGAAGTGAGCCATGCGCTGGAACCGGCCTACGCGTGGCCGATGCTGGGACACTTCGGCTGAACGGGTCGCGTGG
>Ga0207691_10000995_pt1 | contig 28158 bp, 22 predicted proteins | sample KBSM13metaG_FD_184327 | JGI IMG/M metagenome (GOLD analysis project Ga0207691, IMG submission 184327) | Miscanthus rhizosphere microbial communities from Kellogg Biological Station, Michigan, USA - KBS M1-3 metaG (SPAdes) (version 2) | ecosystem: Host-associated > Plants > Roots > Rhizosphere >...
CTCCAAAAGTACGTAAGAACTGCAGCCGTTTCGAAGCGCTGGAGGCGCGAGAGATTACCCCCGGCGTTAGTCCGGGAGTTCACGGTTCATTTCCATTCAAGCCCCGGAGGGGCGGCAGAATGACCCGGAGCGCCCTGCCTTCTTCCGCCCTTGCGGGGCTTAGCCCAATAAATATCGCAACCCCCGGGCTCTCGCCCGGGGCTAATCTCTGCCGCGCCTCCGGCGCTCCATGCGGCTTCCGCTCTGCTTCTTTCGCTCTAGCCTAACGAAGCAAAGCAAAGATTCCCGCCCGCAGGCGTGTCGTTCTTTCATCTAGAGAGAAGCATTTTTGATTTGGTGAGACCCTTAAGTTCAGAGGGAGAAAGGGCGCCACACCCAAAGCAAAAAAACTCCGGGGAGTGCACGCGCGCACAAATTGGCTTTTTAGAGGGAAAAGTGTCACCTATGTCATGAGATCATGTCCCTCGCGTGCCGTTTTCGGCGCCTCGCCGAAAACATTATCGCGCGGAGGAAAATTTCGCGACTCGCGAAGGCGTCCGGAGTCGCGAGCACGCGAGACGCGTGCGCTCCCCAGAAAGACGCACCTGCTAAAAGCGCACCGCCAGACGCGCTCGGTCACGGAGAGGCATATGGATCGGTGTCAACGCCGCCAACTGAAGGTAAGAATACTTTAAGAGTCTTAGAGTATGGTTCGCTCTTGGAGATATGGAAATGCATGTTGGTTCCTGAATGCTCTTCTTTGTTGCTGCTCCAACTGTGCTCGACCCGATAGGTCCCATCACGGTTTGGGGAACGCATAATGCTGGCAAATCGATATGTGCGAAGATAGCCGCTCGCCTCAGCGTTAACGTTGCCGTAAATGGTGTGGCGGCGGTTTAGTCGGAGAGAGGCGCGTCCACTTGAATCTGTGACCAACTCTCTGTCGGTTCTGGCTGTCAGTGCTCCGATGAGGGAGAAGGGTTGGTGGGAAGTGACTCGAATCGTCACGCCGGAGACAGGCTGGCGGCCAGAATCGGAGACCACGATCTGCGTGGTATCGTAACCGTTAATTGTGCTAGAAGCGAAGAGGGTAATCGCCACTGCCAAGTAACCGACGATCGCGACGGCTGCGACGGAAGGGGATGCGATCAGCGGGCGGGGCCGGCACACGAGCGAAAGCACGCCGACGACGAGGCACAAAGCAAGAACGATGAGGTTGGGGATCAAGCCGAGCGCCGTCAGCGCGCCCGGACCTGACTGCACAGGTGGCATGCCGACAATTGCAAGGGAAGCAACAATGATCGCGGTTGCGACGATTGGGAACCAGATCGCAAACGCATACTTCATGCGCAGAGGGTAAGCGCTAGCCGCCGGATAAGGCCGGTTGGCCATTCATGGAGTTTTCGCTTTCTTGTCTCCTGTTCAAAAGCGAAAGCAAAGGTCCGGTCATGGCGGTGGTTACCAAAGCCATGATGACTAGCATGGTGAATATGCTTTGCGACAGGATACCGAGATCATAACCGATATTCAGCGCGATCAGTTCCATCAGGCCGCGCGTGTTCATTAATGCGCCAAGCTGCGTTGACTCGCGCCAGTCTAACCCAGTTAGTCTCGCAGCCAGAGCGCTGCCACCCAGTTTGCCGAGCGTCGCAACGCCGATAATAACTAACAAGACCATCCATTCGTGGTTACCGGAGACCAGACCGACTTGCATGCGCAATCCGGTAAAGGCGAAGAAGACTGGTAACAGTAAGACTGAGCTGAGGTGCTCGACCCGGATAGCCAATTTGTCACGGAAACCACCGATCGCCGGCATAATTGTCCCCGCCAAGAACGCCCCGAAAAGTGCATGGATCCCGATTAACTCAGTACAGAAGGCGGAGAGAAGAACCACGCTGACTACTATGGTTAGGAGGCCAGGGCCTGGTTCTTCACGCTCAAGCGGTTCCGGCCCCATCAAGTTCGGCAGCATGGGGCGAATAACAAATAACATCAGACATACAAAAACCACCACCAACAAGAAGGTGATAGCGCCGGCGCCAACGCTGGTGGCGCGTGCGATGGCGACGACAAAGGCGAGAATAGTCCAGGCCGTAACGTCATCGACGGCCGCACAGGCCGTTGCGGTGCTACCGAGCTGCGTTTTAAAGATACCACGATCCTTCAAAATTCGGACGAGGACGGGGAAAGCAGTAATACTCATGCTAATTCCCATGAACAAAGCGAAGGCGATAAAACTGGCGCCGGGCTGCGCTAGTTGCTCGTAAAGAAAATATGCCAGCCCGACTCCGAGCAGATAGGGGATAACAATGCTCGAGTGACTTACGACAATGGCCGTCGGCACCTTTTGTTTCAGTTGGAGAACGTCCAATTCCATCCCAACCGCAAACATGAAAAGACAAACGCCGATCTGACTAAACAGCCTGAGTGGCTCGAAAGAGGAGGTAGGAAAGACAAACTGAAACGCGGCCGGTGCGATTAACCCAAAGAGCGATGGACCGAGCAAAATGCCGGCAACCATTTCCCCGACGACCGCCGGTTGCCCTATGCGTTTAGCGATTCTGCCGGCAATTCCGGCGGCGCTGATGATGATGAAAACCTGAAGCAAAAGCCGACTAAGTGGGCTCGTGCCATTTTGCCAAAGGCTGGCCGTGGCGGCGGAAAGGAAACCAGTCCCGGCAGGAGCGGCGTGCGCGACCTGGGCCGGAACGGCGGTGCCGCCGGGGGCCACGGGCGGCGTCAGGCGGTTGCCTGCCTCCAGGATGAAGAAGATGGCCAGACCAGCGAGACTAACCACGATGAGGTACAACTGCGCTTTACGTTTCATGATTCATTCAGTGCGGTTATGGCCGAAGGCAGTGCCATAGGTTTCAGCTATGTTGTCATAAATATTCTCAATATGACAAGGATTATTTTTGTCGGCCGGCGACAGGGGAGGAACAGCCCGAGATATTTCGGCTTCGCTCAAAGTTCTCGATTTTTCCCTAAATGCGCGCGGCAGGAGCATGTCCGGCCGGGCGTCGCGGCCGATGAGGAGAATATCAGATCGCGCTTCCGGCGAAGAGAATCGGTGGTTTTCTGCTTTGCTCAACAGGAAAGTTCCCGGATTTCTGGTACAGGAGGAAATCCTGCAGAGGTGACGACCGAGTTTCGAAGGTGATGGGGAATATCAAATCGAGTGCGCGCGGAAATGGTCGAAGTGTTTGCCAAGCCCCTCCCAGGCATCGGCGCGCGCCGTCTCGACTATTCTCGTTTCACCCGCATTCGCTTCGCTCAATGACGGTTTTCGATTCCTCGCGACGGATTGCTTCTTCCCCCCAATGACAATTCTCGATTTCTCGCCAACAATTCTGCGTGCCCTGACCCGGGCGACAAATCGTGGATTGACTAACTTGGTCGCAGAAAGGTGATATACGTGATTCACGTATACCACCCAATTTAGAGGACTGGAAAGAGGGCCGCGAAGATGTCGCGGTTGAGACCGAGATCGACGGCGAGATGCGGGACCAAGTGGCCCGCAAAGGTGGTCAGAGATGTTTGCAAGCCCGTCGCGCGCATAGCGCGCTCTGTTCTGCCATTCTCGTTTCTTCACATTTCGGTTTCACTCAACATGGGAGGTCTTGGGAGATGATCACTTTCATCGCGATGTTACTCGCCTCGAACAGGAGTCGGGCCACTGATGCCCGAGCGAAGGACCGGGCTGGAAGCCCGCTCGACGTAGCCCGACGCCTGCGTTGTCCCTCCGTCGGGGGAAACGGTTGCGCCCGAAAACGGCGAACATTTGGATTGACGCCCCTGCGGACACCGCCGGAGGGTTGAATTGAACCGAATTCTCCTCAATGGCTTCACTCGGTAATTTGCTCTCGAAATGGCCGCTGCTGCGTCAAATTCGAGACGGCAAAGATGGGACCGGGCTCGAATCAATGTCCGACCGAACCCGCGCGATGCACGCCCGCATCGACGACGCGCATGTGGCGCGCTCGGTCTGTCCCTATTGCGGGGTCGGCTGCGGTCAGTTGATCTACCACAAGGATGGGAAACTGATTTCGATCGAAGGCGATCCGGAATCGCCGATCAGCCAGGGAAACCTTTGTCCAAAAGGCGCGGCCTCCTATCAATTGCTCACCCACAGTCGGCGCGAGACAAAGATGAAATATCGCGCTCCGCGCACGAAAGAATGGACCGAAATTTCGCTGGATCGCGCGATGGATATGGTGGCCGACCGCGTCTGGGAATCGCGCAAACGCACGTTCGTGCACAAGAAAGATGGCGCGACGATCAATCATACGACGGCGATCTGCCATCTCGGCGGCGCCACGCTCGACAACGAAGAAAATTATCTCATTCGAAAACTGTTCACGCTCGGCCTGGGGATGGTGTGCATATCCAACCAGGCACGGATATGACATAGCAGTACGGTGCCCGGTCTGGGTACCAGCTTTGGCCGGGGCGGAGCTACGACTGCGCAACAAGATCTGGCCAATGCCGATTGCATTTTAATCGAAGGCTCGTCGATGGCGGAGGCGCATCCGGTCGGTTTTCGCTGGGTCATGAAAGCGAAAGAACAAGGGGCGACGATCATTCATGTCGATCCGAGATTTTCGCGCACGAGCGCGCTGGCAGATATCTGGGTGCCGATCCGTGCTGGCGGTGACATTGCCTTTCTCGGTGGGCTCGTTAGGCACATTATCGAGAACAATCTCTTCTTCCGCGAGTACGTCGTTCCCTTTACGAATGCCTCCTGCATTTTGCGGGAGGACTTTCGCGATACAGACGAAGGCGAAACCGGGTATTTCTCCGGCTGGAACGAAGAGCAGCGCGCCTATGAGAAGGAGAGCTGGTCCTACGAAGGTCACCCAAATCTGAGTTTCCCCGAGCGCGACCTGACTCTCCAACATCCGCGCTGCGTCTTTCAAACGTTGCGCCGCCACTTCGCGCGCTACACGCCGGAAATGGTCGAGAAAATTTGTGGAATCTCGCCCGCGCTGTTTCAGAAAGTTGCCGATGCGCTGGTCGCGGCGTCAGGTCCGGAGAAGACTGCCGCGATTTGTTATGCACTCGGTTGGACGCAGCATTCGAAAGGCGTTCAGATCATTCGCACCGCATCGATTCTGCAACTGTTACTTGGAAACATTGGACGCCCAGGCGGTGGCATCATGGCCCTGCGCGGTCATGCCTCCATCCAAGGTTCAACTGATATCCCGACGCTCTACGATATCTTACCCGGTTATCTTGGGATGCCGAAAGGCGATGGCAGTGAAGAGGCGCTGGCGGATTATCTCGAGCATCAGACGAAACCGACCGGGCTTTGGAACAATTATCCGAGTTACTTCATCAGCTTCCTGAAGGCCACTTACGGAAAGAGCGCGACAGTCGAAAATGATTTTGGCTACAGCTGGGTGCCGAAGCTAACCGGTAACCATTCGTTCTTCGAATATCTCTACGACATGGCGGACGGGAAAATGGAAGGCATGTTTATGATGGGTCAGAATCCCGCGGTGGCCGCGGCTAACTCGCGTTTCCAGCGCACATCGCTCGCGAAATTGAAGTGGCTGGTGGTGCGCGACATGGTCGAGATCGAGGGTGCAAGGTTTTGGTACGACTCGCCGGAAATCGAGCGGGGTGAACTGAGAGCGGAAGAAATCGATACGGAAGTTTTCTTTTTCCCCGCGGCCGGCCACGCGGAAAAGGAAGGCGCGTTCACGCAAACCCAACGCATGCTCCAGTGGCGGGAGAAAGCGGTCGATCCACCGGGCGACGCGCGTTCGGAAAGCTGGTTCATGCATCAACTCGCGTTGCGTTTGATCGAGAAAGCGAAGCGATCAGACGATCCGCTCGATGAACCGTTGCGCGCCCTTGACTGGTGGTATCCGGAGGATGAGCACGGCGAACCGCGGATGGAATCCGTGCTTGCTGAGATCAACGGTTGGCACACGAATCCAATGTGGGAGGGGCCTCAGCGTCCCGACGAGAGAGAGGGCGGCGACGCAAGCGATCAGGGCACAGAGGCCCCTCCCACATTAGAGAATGATGGGGTCGTGTTCGGCGTCGATCGCGAAGGCAATACACATCACGGTCCGCAGCTGGAAGGATTTGCGAAACTAAAAGCCGACGGCTCGACCGCAAGCGGCTGTTGGATCTACTCGGGCGTTTTCGGACCGGATAAGATCAACAAGGCGAATACCCGTAACTCGAACAGTTATCTCGGCCACGGCTGGGGATTCGTCTGGCCGGCTGATCGCCGCATTATTTATAATCGAGCGAGCGCAAAACCGACGGGCGAGCCATGGAGCGAGCGCAAGAAATTGGTCTGGTGGAATCCAGACGAACGCAAATGGACCGGCATCGACGTACCCGATTTTGTTCCGGACAAAGCTCCTGATTTTCGTCCAACTGGAAATGAAAAGGGATTAGATGGGATTCCTGGTGATGCGCCTTTTATTTTGCATGAAGACGGTCTTGGCTGGCTGCATGTCGCGAAAGGTTTGCAGGACGGACCGATGCCGACTCATTACGAACCGTTGGAGTCGCCGGTGAAGAATGCTCTTTACGCGCGCGACACGAACCCAGTCGTCAATTGGTTCACGCGCGACGAAAATCGTTTTGCGCCACCGGGCGATCCGCGATTTCCGTTTGTCCTCACGACTTATCGATTGACCGAGCATCATACAGCTGGGGGTATGTCGCGTTTTCTTAGTCATCTCGCGGAATTGCAGCCGGAATTGTTCGCGGAAATATCTACCGAGCTGGCTGCCGAGTTGGGGATCGGGAACGGCGATTACATTTCAATCGTGAGCTTGCGCGGCGCGATCGAATCGCGAGCACTCGTTAGTCGTCGAATGCGGCCGCTGCAATTGAATGGGAAAACCGTGCATCAAATCGCGATGCCATTCCATTTCGGTAGCGCGGGGCCAGTGCAAGGCGGCTCAACTAACGATCTCGTTCCGATTTCGGGCGAGCCGAACGTCACGATCATGGAAGCCAAGGCGCTGGCTTGCAATATTGTGCCCGGCCGGTTGCCGCGCGGACCGATTTTCGAAGAATGGATCCAAAAGTATGTGCCGACAGGTGGCCCGCCGAATTTGCATCCGGAACAGCCGCCTCCGGGTGCGCCGGAAGGCGCGAACGCTGGTGGACATAGTCAGCACGGAAAGACTGATTCACGATGATGGGCGATTCTTTCCGGGGAGCGCGCGCGCCCTCGCGTGCTGGCGATGGCGCCCTCGCCATCGCGAACTTTTATTTTCTAGGCGGAAGCCAAGAACGTTTCGGCGAGTCACACGGGGGCGGGCCGGCAGTGCGCTGCGCGGAGGAATGAAATGATCGGCGAAGGAACCCAGAGCACGAATCAACGGCGCCACACCTACGTGCAGGACCGCGTCCAAGTCGGCTTCTTCACCGACCCGAGTGTTTGCATTGGCTGCAAAGCTTGCGAGGTCGCGTGCAAAGAATGGAACGAGGTGCCGGACGACGGTTTCACATGGACGGGAAATTCTTATGACAACACAGGCCATCTGGGCGCATCAACCTGGCGACATGTCATGTTCCTTGAGCAGGACCGGCCAAAGGGAAACCAAATAGTAGGTTCGTTAGGCACTGGGAACGCGGACCCGTCCGCCGTGGCCTCGGCGGAGGCGGAAGATCCGTTTCGCTGGATTTTTTTGTCCGACGTTTGCAAGCATTGCGAGGAAGCCGGTTGCCTGGAGGCGTGCCCAACTGGTTCGATCGTGCGCACGGAAGTCGGCTCGGTCCTGGTGCAAAACGATGTTTGTAACGGCTGCGGGTACTGCGTCGTTTCGTGTCCTTTTGGCGTCATCGATCGACGCCCGGAACCGCTCCCCGATGCCGGCGGCGCGTTCAAATGCACCTTTTGCTATGATCGACAAAAGAGCGGCCTTGTCCCGGCCTGCGCCAAGGTTTGTCCGACGGAGTCGATCGTTTTTGGTCGTCTCGACGATCTGCGAGCGCGCGGAGCGGAGCGCGTTCGGCAGTTACAAGACAATGGTTACAGCGACGCGCAGCTTTACGATCCGATGGAAACCTCGGTGCGCGGCATTCACGCCTTCTTCTTGCTCCTGGGCGAGCCTAACGATTATGGGCTGCCGTCGAAGCCGCAAGTTCCAACAATTTACCTGAAGTCTGCGTGGATAGCCGCATTCGCGACTGCGGCGATCTCGATCACAGCCACGCTTCTGGCGTTCGCATTTCAATGAGTGGCCAAATGCATCGGGGAGCGCGAGCATTCTGCTCGCTCGAGCCGGCATGTTGCCGGCGACATTGTGCGCGCAACGCAGCAAGGCGTTTGAAGGTTCGCGAGCGGCTTACAGAAAAGCTGTCCGGAAGAATTCCGGACAGGGCGAGCAGAATGCTCGCGCTCCCCATATGAACGAACAACGTCTCGAGCAACTTCGCGAGAAAGCCTGGCAGGAGGGCGTAGTTCCCGGACGCGGCGTCGACGTGGTCGGCGGACCGATTCCGCGCAAACCCGGATATTACGGCGAACCCGTGGTGAAACCGCCGGTCTGGACATGGGAAGTTCCGCTTTATTTTTTCTTTGGTGGACTCGGCGGGATGTCGGCGGTGATCGCGCTCGGCGGGATCCTGTTCCATTATTTGGATCTCGCGCGAATGGCAATCTGGACTGCGGTCATCGCTGGCACAGTCCTTTCGCCAATTCTTCTCATCATGGACCTGGGTCGTCCCCGTCTTTTCCTCAACATGCTGCGCGTTTTCAAACATCGCTCCGCCATGTCGATGGGAGCGTGGATTCTGACTGCATTTGGTATGTCTGCTGTGTCGGGTTTGATCACACTTGAACTGTACGCGCATCACATTTTTCCCGACGCCCCTGACCAGTTTCTGCGCTTCGTCGCTGGAATCTTTGTTTTTGCGTCCGCGATTTTTGGAAGTTTGCTCGCGACTTACACCGGTGTCTTGATCGGCGCGACGGCAATTCCCGCGTGGTTCTTGCACCGCACGCTACTGCCGATCCATTTTGGAACCGCGGGCCTGGGATCCGCAGCCGGGTTACTGGAGTTACTAGGACACCGAATCGCCGCGCTTAACTTTCTTGGATTCTACGCAGCGGGCGTGGAGACGGTGCTGTTGATTTGGCTGAGTGTTGCGAAGCATGGCAAAGCTGATCACGCGATCCACGAGCACAGTTCCGGCTGGCTTATTCGCATCGGCGAAGTTCTGGCTGGGCCGCTCGCGTTGGTTTTGCGCTTTTTCGGCTTCATTCCGTGGGCAGCAATCTCATTCTTAGCCGGCGCACTCGTCAGTCGGTTCGGTTGGATCGCCGTCGGCAAAGTTTCGGGCGTGGACCCAGAATCAGTTTTCGCGGCTGAGCGTCTTTAGTTCTGATACCTCAGTCGGAAAACGAGTCAGTTGAAGTACTGATAGAAAAAGCAAGGCGGGTCGTGATCTGTCTTGAACCAGTGGCGGCCTTGATCTTGTAACGGAGATAACAGTTTGAGGAATTGATCTTAGGCAGGATCCATTGATAAAAATTCGAGTTGAGCGCATTCTTCGCCACATTCGTCCAGGGACCAGCTGGACCATTGGAAGAGAACTGGACCGTAACAGTCGCTGAATCCGTCAATGGCGCGCTGCTAAGCCAGCGCAAGAACTGGGCAGATCCGCCCACGAAGTGTTCGCCGCCTCTGGGGAAGATAGGAAGAATCTTAAGCGTGGGATTATCAGGAACATGCAAATACACCCGCAACTTGTTATCGCCGCTGTTGGTGCTCGCGAGATAGGCAATATCGTTGAAGCCATCGTGATCAAAGTCCGCAATCGTCATTCCCGAAATACTCGTTTCCGAGGTTGTGAACGAAGTTAGCAGCGACCACTGAAAAGCTTGATCTGCCTTATAGATAGAGACACTCCGTGAACTCCAGATCACCACATCGGCTTTACCATCCATATCCATGTCGGCCACGCGGATTGCCTGGACCCCTCTGGTTGGTAAGCCGGTTGAAATGCTTTGCCAGGTGCTTGTCGCAGTTTCGAAGAAATAGACCTGCGCGCCGGGGCTTGCGATCGCAATGTCTGCCGCCCCATCGTTATTCACATCCGCCACATCAAGGTCAAAATTGTATCCAAGGTGGAGGCCATTCTGCATCGGCGTAAACTTCCCGGTGCCATCGTTACTCCAAATTTGATTGCCATCGAGAGCAACAATCAGATCGGCATTTCCATCGTTGTTGAAGTCGCCAAATTTGGCCCACTGATTCGAGTTGCCGCCATTCTTGGCAAAGGTCTGCGTCCAAGATCCGTCTCCGTTGTTTCTGTAAACGTGAAAGCCATTGCAGCAGCCAAATGAGTTAGAGCCAAGATCGAGCAAGCCGTCGTTATCAATGTCGGCGAAATCAATACCAAACATGCCGTAGGTTTCTCCACTCTTTGCCAACCCGTCATCATATGGAGTCCATGATGACCCGGAACCATCGCCCAGGGCTGTTTCTATCAGCTGGTCGCCAAAGTCACCGCTGCCATAATTGTGGTGCATGGCGTAGCCGATATCCATGATGCCATCATTGTTGACGTCGCCCAAAGCGACGCCGCCATAACCAAAATCGCCTTGCTTCAGCAGCGACCAGTTTGTGCCGTTCCCATTGTTTACCCAAACCATGATACCCGCTTCGGTCGCATTCACGTTGGGGCTGCCGTGATCGCCGATCGTTACAATATCAATCTTACCATCACCATTAACATCTCCTGCTTCCAATTCTGTGAGTCCACTCTCAAAACTCACTGCATCAAGACCGCTCGTGATCAGTTGGTAGGTTTGCGCATGTAAGGTGTTACAGAGCAAAATGGTAACCGCTCCTATGAAAGTAACCGTCATAGAGTTAGACGGCAGAACCGGCGCGAGCATCTGGCTTCAACCCCCAATGCGGGCGACGCGAAGGATAGGCTGCTGGTTGGTTGAGGGATCAACCGTCTGATAGCTCTCGAATTGCGTGAAGTTCGACGGTGCCGTGCAGTCAATATAGGGCGAGACAGAACGGGACTCCTCAATTGTAATCGGGCTCCAGGTGAGGCCATTGTCGCCGCTCACCGCGAACATTGCTAATCCCCTGCTGCCTATCGGAACACGCCAGTAACTGAGATAGAGCTTGCCATTGAACTCATGGATCGCAGTGTTCCAGCCGATGGTCGTGTCCTGCTGGACCGGCACGACGTTCCACTGAGTGCCGTTGGTTGTGCTGGCGACCCTGACAAAAGCTCCCTCCGTGGTGTCCGCCTCGTAGGCGGTGAAAACGGTCCGGCTTGGAGTGACTGTGATTGAACTACCTATTCCTGTGAGGTTCGGATCGCCGGTCGTGCCGTCCACTACCACGTTCTTCCACGAGCCGTTCGGGGTTCGCTTGCCCGCGTTCATGTCGGTGTGGTCTGGGTAGAGAGAGTTATAATAGCTGACCCAGATCGAGTTAGGATCTGCCGCGCCGACGGATGTATAAAGGCCGTTGCCGAGACCACCGGCGACCAGGGTATCGCTCCAAGTAGTTCCACCATCCCTGGTAATGAAGGTATGGATACCTTCCTCCGAGCCGTTGGCGTGGGCGCTAATCACGGCCGTCTTGCCATTGAAGACACGGACCGAGTTGTAATCACCCGCGTAACCGTCCGCTACCGTCTGCGTCGTCCAAGTCGAACCTCCGTCGCCGCTTCGTGCCAGCTTTAGCTTCATGTCGGCGAACAACCCACTGGCCCGGACGTGGTACGCGACATAGACGACCGAGCGGTGATGGCCATCAATTGATACGCTGTTGTTGATGGTATCGCCTTCTTCGATCGCGTCCGCATCAACCACCGTTATGCTCCAGGTCTGACCGGCGTCTGTGCTCTTGGCCACCCGAAGTTCTGCGGGAATATAGCCGGAGACGGTTGGGTCGGACAGGAAACGCTTGTAGGCGACGAAGACGGTGTCATCGTTACTCGCGTAGATGGCATTCTCGTATCCCGTGTAGAGTTCGCTGTCGACCGTGGTGACAGTCACGAATGGTGCCAAGCCAGCGTCCGATCGAGCTTGCCCAAACGTATTGGCCTTCTGCCAGATCGTCCCATTCGCCGATGACCCAATGGCCCTGCGCACGCCGGGCGTCCCGCCCTTAGCCGGCATCGTTCCGAAGGCGAGTAACATGAGTGCCGAAGAAACTAAGATGCAACGAAGCAAAAGCGAGTGGTTGATCGAATTCCTTCTGAGTGAAGTCTTTGTTTTCATAAGAAACTGTTCCGTTTTCCCGACCAGATTGTGTTAATGCCGCGTCTGAACAAGGGAAAGGCGCTATCGGGAGAAGTTCTCTCCCCGGGATTCAGACTTTACTCAAGCAGTTTTGCGCCGAGCTCTGCCCATTTGTCAACATTAAAAGACGGTGAACAGCTATCTGGATCAAACGCCGAATAATCCGCCAACGCAGACAGTTGGCCTCCTTACGCCGGGACAGGAATGGCAAAGCTCTGCGAAGGTTTCGGTTATGGTTTGACACGTGCTGCTAGGGACGGTAAGAGGACTTTTGAAAATGGTTCCGAAATCGGTCTGGAATGTTTTGGCAGGCTGTCTGGCCTTGTTCGCATTTACTGGGGACATTGTGGCCGATTCCATTGCCGATGCCCGCGGAGAGCATTGCATTTCCGAAACATCGGATTCCGGCGCGCATCACGAAAAAGAACCTTGCTCGCATTGCTCATGTGCGGTGCACATGGGGGCTGTGGTGGTTTCGGCTTCCGCCGTAGCCGTTAGCGATGGTTTGCAGCCCTCGATCTTCTTTCTCACGAGCGATCAATCTGTGCCGGCAGGCTTACCGGCTGCGATCGATCATCCGCCTCAGCTAGCGTAAGGCTGAGCACAGGCGCGGTGTGCCCGCGCCCCATTCTCGCTCAGCGTCCGTCCTTCAACCGCGGTTAGTCCAGCCGTCGGTTGGCCTTCGACCCTTCACCAGTTAACACCTTAATGCGTACTTTCCTAACCATCTTAGCATTCACGCTGATCGCGGTTTCGCGCGGTCCCGGGACTTGTTCTGCCGACACACTGGAGCAAATCACCGCGGAGGCGCTGCGGAAGAATTCAGAGCTACGGGCCTTTGAGCAGGGTGTTACTGCTGCTCAAGGCGGGGTTCGGACAGCGCGCACCTTACAAAATCCCGAACTGACGGTGGCACCTGGTTTTCGCCGAATCGATGAGGGGAGGAAGACGGCAGACCTTTTTCATGCGGAATTCGGCGTCAGCCAGCTCATTAAATTCCCAGGTAAACGTGCGCTGGAGCTCGCCATTGCGCAGCGAAATGTCGACCTCGCCAAGATCGCACTCGAAGGTTTTCGATTTCAACTCAGAGCGAAAGTTCGACGTGCGTTTTACGATGGACTCGCCGCCGAGAAGATCGCAGAGACGCGAACCCAACAAATCGAATCAGCCAAAGCATTGGTCGAGTCCGCGAAAAAGCGGGCCGAGGCTGGGTATGTTTCTGACTTCGAAGGGGTCAAGAGTCAGGCTGACTTAATCGCTGCTAAGAAAGCGCTAGGCGAAGCAGAGCTCCAACACACAACCGCGCGTGTGACTTTGAATACGCTAATGGGGCGTTCGCCTATGACGCGCCTTACCTTCACCGGCTCGTTCGACAAGGTGCGGCCGAGAGAGTCATTAACTGATTATTTGGGCCTGGCTATGGCCCGCAATCCAGCGATTCGGACGCAAACCCGACAGGTCGAGTTAGCCGGATTGAATCTGCGTGCGACGCGGTTAAGCCGGCACGCTGATGTCGCGGTCGGTCCGTCGATAGAATACTTAGATAACGAACAGACTTACGGCCTTGGTGCGACACTCGCCCTGCCACTGTGGGATCAAAAAAAGGGAGCCATCGAGACGGCAACCGCAGAGCAAAAGAAAGCGGTCGCCGAGTTGGAAAAGACGCGGGCCGAAGTCGCAGCGGAAGTCACAAGAGCGGGCGCGACTTTGCAGACGGCAAATGAACAACTCAGGCTCTATTCGCCCGCATTCCTCGATCAGTTGAAAACACTGATGGCGCAAGCCGAGCAAGGCTACACGCAGAGCGCAACGACGCTGCTTATCTATCTCGACGCCAAACGCACCTACTTTGACACATTGACTGACTATTATGAGTCGCTCGCGAGAGTGGCGGAAACGCGGAGCGATCTCGAATCGGCTGTGGGTGTGCCTTTGGAAATCAAGCCATGAAACTCATATTTAATCTACGACTAACAATCATATCTGCGCTCCTCGCGGGCGGTCTGGCTTTCGCCTTTTCCTCCTGCGGCAGGCAAGCAGCCGACGAGGTTAATAAAGAGCCCGAGAAACACGACGAGAACATCGTCACCCTAACGAAAGATCAGCTCGAGCATGTCACGCTTAAGACTGACCCGGTTGCCCGGGGGAGTCTGCAAACAACACTGAAAACCGCCGGACGTGTGGTCGAAAACGCAAACAAGACCGCGAAGGTCACGAGCACGCTGGACGGCCGCCTAACGAGATTAAGCGTCGATCTGAACGATCGCGTGAAGGCGGGCGATGTCGTTGGTTTGGTGGAAACCCCGGAGCTGCTCGGCCGGCCGCTGGAATTGAAAGCGCCGATCGATGGCGCGGTGGTCGAACGCAAGAGCACGGTTGGCGAGCTGATCACGAAAGGCAGCGCGATTGTGACGATCAGCGAGCCAAAAGACCTATGGGTGATCGCGGAAGTGCGCGAACGCGATCTGGCTCTGGTCAAGGAGGGACAGGAGGCACACTTCAGTGTCCTCGCCTATCCTAACGAGACCTTCGCCGGTAAGATTAATCGTATCGGCACCGTGGTGGAACGCGAAGCCCGCACGGTCGAAGCGCGCATCCAGGTCGATAACAGTGACGGGAAGTTGAAGGCGGGCATGTTCGCGACGGTCGAGATCGCCGTTGGTTCGCTCGATAAGGTGTTGGTCGTGCCTGTTTCCGCGATTCAACGCGAGGCGGATATCGAAAGCGTCTTCGTGGCACTCGGCAACGGCCGGTTCGAAAAACGGATCGTTAAGACCGGACTCAAGCAACTGTCGCGTGTCGAGGCCACCGATGGCTTAAAGGAAGGTGAAAATGTGGTGAGCGAAGGCGGGTTCATCCTCAAATCCGAGATGATGAAGGGCGAGCTGGGAGAGGACTAACGAATGGTCACCAAGCTGATCGCATTTTCACTCCGGCACCGTCTGCTGGTATTGATCCTTGCCGTTGCCGTGGCTGCAGCCGGGCTCTATGCCGCGCGTCATCTCGCGATTGACGCCGTGCCGGACGTCACCACCAAGCAGGTGCAGATCAACGTCAAAGATTCTGCCTTGGGAGCGGAGGACATCGAGACGCAAATCACCTATCCGATCGAGGTTGCCCTTTCGAGTTTGCCGCGCCGGCAGGAGATTCGCTCGATTTCGCAGTTCGGCTTGTCCCAGGTCACGGTCACGTTTGACGATGACGTCGACATCTATTTTGCACGCCAGCTCGTGAATGAGCGGCTCTTTGAGGTGCGCGAGAAATTGCCGCCTTCCGCCGAGATAGACCTTAGTCCGATCAGCACCGGCTTGGGTGAGATTTACTATCTCTCGTTAGACGGAGGGAACTACTCGCTCATGGACCGGCGCACGATGATCGATTGGATCGTTGCGCCGCAGTTGCGCAAGGTCAGCGGTCTTGCCGAGGTCAATACCTTCGGTGGAGAAGCGAAGCAGTTCCAGGTCTCGGTGGATCCGGAGCGTTTACGAGCTTACAAGCTCGATATGCGGACCGTGCTCGATGCGCTGGAGCGCGGCAATCGCAACGCTGGCGGGGCTTACATCACGCGCGGGTCGGAGCAGGAAGTGGTACGTGGATCAGGATTGATCCAGAGCCTGGATGACATTCGGTCCATTGTTCTGGCGACGGCGCACACGTCACCTGTCACGGTGGCTGACGTCGCCGAAGTGCATTACGCGCCCGCGGTGCGGCAAGGCGCAATGACGCGCAACGGCGAAGGCGAACAGGTCTATGCCATCACGCTGCTGCTCATGGGCGAAAACGGCCGGATCGTGATGGAACGTGTGAAGAATCAAGTGAAGGCGATTCAAAAATCGCTTCCACCTGGTGCCCAGCTCAATGGTTTTCTGGATCGCTCGGAGTTGATCAACCGCGCCATTCACACTGCGGTGAAGAATCTGGTCGAAGGCGGGCTCCTCGTCATCGTGGTGCTGTTTCTTTTTCTACTACAACTGCGCGCTGGTCTCATCGTCTCCAGCGCCATTCCGCTCGCGATGCTGTTCGCCATTGTGGGCATGAAATACTTTAACGTCTCGGCCAACCTGATGAGTCTGGGCGCAATCGACTTCGGCCTGATTGTCGATGGCGCGGTCATCATTGTAGAGAACGCGGTTCGCTTGCTCGCGGAACAACGTCGGGAGCACGGTGTCCTCACTCGCGAACAGGAAGACGCTACGATTCAGCGCGCTGCCGCCGAGGTTATCAAGCCAGCGACTTTTGGGATGGGCATCATTATCGCTGCGTACATTCCAATCCTCACGCTCACAGGCATGGAAGGAAAGATGTTCCGACCGATGGGGCAGACAGTGATCATGGCGCTGGTCGGAGCATTACTCTTCGCGCTCACCGTCGTGCCGGCGCTCTGCTCGTTCTTCCTCAAAGTGCGCGTCGAAAAGGAGAATCGCGCGCTCGAAGCGGTGCGCCGTGTGTATCGCCGCGCACTCGAAGCGTCGATGCGGCACCGTGCCTTCACGATCACGGCCGCGGCCCTGTTCTTCGTTGCTTGCGCCGCACTCTTCCCACGACTCGGCTCCGAATTCATTCCCGAACTGGATGAAGGTGCGATTGCATTGGAAGCTATCTACGCGCCAAGCATTTCGCTCGAGCAAGTCGTCACGCGCGCCGGTGTGATCGAAAGGTTTCTGAAAGAAACATTTCCTGATGAAGTCGAGGAAGTCGTTTCCCGCATCGGTCGTCCCGAGCTGGCGACCGATCCGATGCTGCTCAGCCAAACGGATGTGCTCATGCCGTTGCGCCCGCGCGCGCAATGGAAAAAGGCGCGCACCAAAGACGAGCTGGTCGCCGTGATGGAAGAAGAACTCAAGAAAATTCCCGGGGTTAGCATCAGCTTCACGCAGCCTATCAAGATGCGGATGATGGAACTTATCGAAGGTGTCGGTTTGCGTGGCGACGTGGGGGTGAAACTTTTCGGACCGAATCGCGAAGTACGTCAACGATACGCTGAGCGCATCGCCGCATTCGCGCGCAAGATCAGTGGAGCGGAAGACGTGAAAGTGGAAACGACAGCTGGCTTGCCGCTACTCGATATTCGTATCAAGCGCGACGAAATCGCCCGTCGCGGCATCAGTGTCGGCGATGTGCAGGATCTGATCGAAACTGCGCTCGGTGGAAAACAGGCTTCGACGATTGTCGATGGCAATCAGCGTTTTCCTTTAGTCGTTAGGCTGGCGGCGCCGTTTCGGGCGGATGCGGAGGCCATCGGGCGACTGGTGGTGCATACGAACGGTGGGGAAGATGCGCCGCTCGCCGAACTGGCCGACATCGTCAGCAGCGAAGGTCCAGTGCAGCTGAGCCGCGAAAACGGCGAAGGTCGCACGGTGGTGCAGGCGAATGTGCGCGGACGCGATCTGGGCAGCGTCGTGAAGGAATTACAGCAAAAGCTCGATGCCAATTTGGAGCTTCCGCCCGGCTATCATCTCGAATACGGCGGCACTTACGAAAAGATGCAATCTGGGCGAGCGCGCCTGATGCTGGTTGTTCCCATCACGTTCGGAATAATCTTCGTGCTCCTATTCACGACGCTCGGCTCCATCCGGCAGGCCGCCCTTGTCTTTACCGGCATTCCATTCGCTATCACCGGCGGAATCCTTCTGCTCTATTTCCGCGGGATGCATTTTTCAATGTCGGCCGGCATCGGTTTCATTGCTCTCTTTGGCGTCGCGGTGCTCAACGGTGTCGTCCTCGTGACATTCATTAATGAACTGCGACGCCGTGGTTCGGGTCTCGATCAAGCCATTATAGACGGCTGTATCACGCGACTGCGCCCAGTGCTGATGACCGCGACCGTAGCCAGCATCGGGTTCATCCCGATGGCGCTTGCAACCGGCGCGGGCGCGGAGGTGCAAAAGCCGCTCGCGACGGTTGTCATCGGTGGCCTGATCAGTTCGACCATCCTGACGTTGCTGATACTGCCCGCGCTGTATCGCGTTCTCGAACGCAAAGGACGACCAGCACCGCATCCGCCGCTCACGACCGAACTTTCCACGGCTTGAGCCCGGATTTCTCACAAGCTCTCAGGTCGCTCATTCGCAGTTTGAGTGAAAGCGCTGCCCGCAAAAATAGGCCGACGACTTTTTTTGCAATTCCGCGCGCTTTTTTCTTTTGGAAGGAGTGGAAACAAAACCATTCCACCGGAACGGCTACGATCCCGAACATGAGCATTTCATTCGCCCCTCCGAGCTTTGACTCAATCGATCAAACAGCATTCGCTACGGCCCCTGTGGTAGCGGACAGAAGTTCGACTCCACGCTCCCAGTTACTCTCTCTCCCGGAACCTGTAGAGAACTTAGATAGCGTTCTCTCGGATGGTTCGACTTCTGCCCCAGACAACAGATCTCTATTTTTACGACAAGGGGACTACTGGGTAATTCAGTATCAAGGTCAGCCGGGTTTCCTCAAAGCTTCACTCGGCTTGAATTGCCTTGCCTTGCTGCTCCGCAACCCCGGACTCGAGTTCCATGTGATCGAGTTAGTGGGGCGAATTACTGAAAAACCTCTGCTGTCACGAGAAGGGCAGCAAGCCGGAAGTATCGGAAAGGCTAAGCTTTCCTCTGATGTTGGTCCAATCCTCGACGCCCGAGCGAAGGCCGAATACAAGCGCCGCCTCGATGAACTCCGGAAAGACCTGGAAGAGGCTGAGCGCTTCCAGGACTTCGGCCGGGCCGAACGCTTCCGCAATGAGATAGACACGCTCGTCCAACAGCTCGCCGCCGCCGTCGGCCTTGGTGGACAAGATCGCCGGGTTGGTTCGGATGCGGAACGCGCGCGATCCGCGGTGACGAAGCGAATCAAGAACTCTATTCACCGGATTGGCCAAGTCCTCCCCTCGCTTCGTGTTCATCTCGCCGCCCGGGTCAAGACTGGGTATTTCTGCTCCTACAACCCACATCCGGAGCGCATGGTGGCCTGGAGATTTTGATCATCACACACTTTTGGAACTCAAAAAGTCACAATGTGACCTCAAAGGTTACGCCTGGAAGGGTATGAACATACATACAGCAAATCAGGTAACTACCAAAGTAAACCCAGGAAATCGGTCCCCTTTTGGGTACCGTTTCGTTCTCGCACTTGCCTCACTGGCATTGTTGCCGGCGGCATGGGCGCAGAGCAATGACGCCCCATCCTTCAAGCCATGCAGCGCGGCCACCTTGCAAGGCACCTATATGTCCTCTCAGTCGGGGCAACTTAATGGCTTGCCGCTCGCGCAGGTGAACCGGATCGTCGCCGATGGCACTGGGAACATCAGCGGTACGGGAACCGCCGTTGTTAACGGCGTTGTGACGAACCCGGTCATTACGGCAACCTATACCGTGGATTCCGACTGCAACGGCACACTCAGCTCTGTGCCGGCAGGCTTATCCCAAAACTTCGTGGTCAAGGAGAATGGTTGCCAGGTCTTCTTCATCGTGACGGCCCACCCGGCAGGCACCGCTACGCTCTCTGGAGAAGCGGTGAGAATCTCGAAGAGCACCGACTAAAATCGGCGTGGTAGGTAGAGCGGGTCTCAAACGAGGCCCGCTTTTTTTTGGGCTCATGGCGAGCCAGAGCGTGCGCGCGTTGTGAGTCCGTCCTTGATGGAACGGCGGTATGGCGCCGTGCGTCAGTAGGGCGATGTAAATGAAACGAAGCCGGGCGACTGGGCTTCGATTTGTTTCGAAGGCCCACTTCGCTCGAATTGAGCCTGGAAACGCGACGCCGATTCGTGACAAGTGGTGCTGACGAGGTCTATGGTTCGCCGATGAACCGGAAACCGTCTGAAGACCGAGAGTCCGTTGAGATGTCGCACCCTGGCTTTGCGGAAGCATTCCGGTTTTGGGTAAAGCTTGGCTTCATTTCGTTCGGCGGGCCGACCGGCCAGATCGCGATCATGCAAACCGAGCTGGTTGACAAGAAGCGATGGATCAGTCAGTCGCGCTTTCTCCATGCGCTCAACTACTGCATGCTTTTGCCGGGCCCTGAGGCGCAGCAGCTCGCCACCTACATTGGCTGGCTCCTGCACAACACCTGGGGCGGCATTGTCGCCGGTGCATTCTTTGTCATTCCCTCCATCTTCATTCTTTGGGGGCTGAGTTTCGTTTACGCAGCCTACGGAAATCTCCCTTGGGTTGCCGCGATTTTCTACGGACTGAAACCGGCCGTGATGGCGATCGTTGCGGTGGCGGTAATCCGCATCGGTCGCAGAGCGCTCAAGAACGAAGTGATGTGGAGCATCGCGGCGTTGGCGTTCGTTGCGATTTACTTTTTCAAAGTGCCGTTTCCCGCAATCATTTTGACGGCGGCAGTTGTCGGTCTCCTTGGCGGTCGAGTGTGGCAGTCAAAGTTCAATGTGGCGAAAGGGCACGGCGGTCCAGCCGAGCGCTCCGTGTTGGACGACGAAACGGAGTCACCACCTCATACAAGACCTTCTTTGTTGCGAGGCATAAAGGTTGCACTCATTTGGCTGGTCCTGTGGGCTGCGCCAACGATTGCGGTTGGCCTGTGGAAAGGCTGGGACCACACTCTGTTTCGCGAGGGTGTTTTCTTTAGCAAGGCGGCGGTAGTCACATTCGGCGGTGCTTATGCGGTCTTGCCTTATGTCGCCCAGCAGGCGCTGTCCCATTATGGTTGGCTAAAGCCAGGCCAAATGATGGATGGACTGGGATTGGCTGAGACTACGCCTGGCCCGCTAATCATGGTGGTGCAATTTGTGGGCTTCATGGGTGGGTGGCAGCATCCGCAGGGCATGTCTCCATTACTTGCGGCGACGATCGGCGCCCTCCTTACCACCTGGGCCACGTTCACGCCTTGTTTTCTCTGGATCTTTCTGGGTGGTCCTTACATTGAACGATTGCGCGGTAATGTGAAGTTAACCTCTGCCCTTTCGGCAATTACCGCTGCTGTTGTCGGCGTTGTCCTGAACCTTGCCGTCTGGTTCTCGCTCAATTCGCTCTTTCCCGATGGCAAGAGCTTGGATTGGATCGCCCTCGCTATCAGCCTCGTTGCTTTCATCGGCATGTGGAAATGGAAATGGGATGTGATTCCAGTCGTGATTGGCAGTGGTCTGGTCGGGCTTGTCTGTAAAACCGTGCTCACCGGCTATTTTTGACCATGTGACAAAGCCACTGTCGAAGTGAATCGTCCTCTTATGCGCCCCGCTTTTGCATCGGGCTTAGTGCTGATTTACAGCGCGAGCTCGATGAGTGGTGCCGCGCGAGACACCACTGCCTTTAGGCTTATCCAGACAATTCCGTTACCGGGAGTCGAAGGCCGCATCGATCACTTCGCACTCGATCGTGTAAGCGAGCGCTTGTTTGTCTGCGCACTGGGCAACAACTCCGTCGAGGTGCTCGACCTGCGCCAAGGCAAGCGCGTTCACACTATTGCCGGCCTCCGCTCGCCGCAGGGCATAGCTTATGTTCCCGGGCTCGATCGACTATTCGTCGCAAACGACAAAGGGGGCCTCTGCCAGCTGTTCGACGGTAAATCCTTCCCACAACTGGCCCAGCTCGATCTTAATGACGATGCCGACAACGTTCGCTACGATGCTGCGGCCAAGAAACTTTACGTCGGATTTGGTAATGGCGGTATCGCTGTCATCAACCCAGCCGATGGAAAAGAAGTAACTCGCATCAACCTCGCCGGTCATCCCGAGGCGTTCGAGTTAGAGAAAGATGGCACGCGGATTTTCGTTAACGTTCCTGATGCTCGACAGGTCGCGGTAGTCGATCGCCTGAAAGGACAGGTTGTCACCGCGTGGGGAACTGGGAAAGCTTTCGGCAACTTTCCGATGGCTTTCGACGAAGCTGTGCACCGATTATTCGTTGGTTGCCGTTCGCCATCGGAGCTCCTGGTTTTCAATAGCGACTCCGGTGAGATTGTCTCCAAGCTCGGTATTTCCGCTGACGCTGATGAACTCTTTTATGACGCCAAACGCCATCGCATTTATGCTATTTGCGGTGCGGGTAAGTTAGATATCATCGACCAAGTCGATCTCAATACCTATAAGCTTGTAAATAGTAGAGACACGGCCAAAGGAGCACGCACCGGTTTGTTTGTTGCCGAGCGCGACGAACTGTTTGTGGCCGTGCCGCGACGAGGTTCGCAAGAGGCGGAGGTTCGCCTCTACCATATCGACTGAATCGGCGCGTCGCTAACGCGAGAGCTGAAACGCAAGAATCATGGCGTGCGATGGGAAGTGGTGGTCAGTGCTCAGTGGCAGGCTTTGATTCACCCTTCTCCCCGCGCAGAAACCAAATGACATAGATAAAAGTCGCGATCGCGGCGGGCACCATAAAGATGCTCGCTTCGGTCCCTAACTCCCCGCCGTTAAGCAGCGCAGGTCCATCAAACGTCACGGCTAAAAGATGCCCTACTGGCGCCTGGCCTCCGTTATGAGTGCCGATGAGGAAGAATTGTCCAAAATCAAAGGCGGCGTGCCATCCCACCGCCCACCAGAGCGTCCCTGTCCGCTGCACACTAAGGCAGATCGCCAAGCCGAGAATAAAGATCATCCCGATATCCATCGCGTTCTCATGCGGCTTGCTCATATGTAATCCGGCGAAAATGGCGGTTGTGACGATGGCTGCCGGCCAGAACCCGGCTCCGCGCCAGAGCGCTTGGAGCGCGTAACCTCGAAAAAGATATTCCTCATTCAATCCCACGAGAAGATTCGCACCCAGCCAGAGCAGACCGAACCAAAGCAGGGCGGTTCCGTTTAGCGCCAGCCCATGGACCTGCATTGCTCCGCTCACAATCATTGCGCCCGCGACAAAGATCACAACGAGCAAACCGGCGAGCATGCCTTTCCAGAATAACAGGCCAAAAGCTTGCGACACTGGCAGTCCGTAATCATCCACCCTGCGGCGTTCGAAAAATGCTGCGATTCCTGTCACAAGCAGCACGATGAGAAACCCGACCAGCTCTTCGATAAAAAGGCTTGGCGCAGACAGCTCATCGAGGCGAATCCCAAGCTGGCGCCCAAGAAAAGAGATGAGCGGCTCGCGTAGAAGATACTCGGCCAACTCAATTCCGAGAACGAAAAGGAGAAAGCGCCAGCCCGCGCGGAGACTGTTCGGGCCGACGAAGACGGAGCCAATGCCTGAGAATTTCTTCTGCACCATCGCATTAATGGAACCGGCGGCGCTGGATACAGTCAATAGGAAACGGACCTTTTAGCCGCTTCGCTGTGCGAAGCGTGGGGGTTGCGGCCGCTAAGCAGTTGCGGCATCGAAACTCGTGTCGCCCACAGGGCGACGGCTACAAGAAGTTACTGCTCGTGATAATTCCAGAGCAGACCGCCATCGACAAAAAGCGTCGTGCCAGTGATGTAACTTGCACCTTCCGAGGCGAGGAAGAGAGCCGCCTCGGCCACATCGCCTGGCTGACCAAGCCGTTGCAACGGGATATTCGCCATCAACCGGCGCAACTTTGATGGATCATTGAGCAATGCGCGGTTAATCGGTGTTTCGATCGCGCCCGGGGCTATGGAGTTCACCGTAATTCCGAAAGGTGCCAGCTCGATCGCCAAATCGCGGGTCATCATTTTCATACCTCCCTTGCTCATGCAATACGAAGCGAAATGTGGGAAAGGCAACTCCTCGTGGACGGAGCTGACATTAATGATTCTACCCGGTCGTTTGGTTTCCAGGAGGTGGCGGACGACTCGCTGGGTCGCGAAGAATGCGCCCTTTAGGTTCACTTCCATCACGGCGTCGTATTCCTGTTCTGTCACTTCCCAGAATTCCTTACGCTTTTCGATTCCGGCATTGTTCACAAGGATATCTATCTTGCCGAAAGCCTTGACTCCCGCGTCGACCAAAGCCTGGATATCATCGATTGAGGAAATATCCGCTCTTGCGATCACTGCTTCACCACCGGCAGCTTCGACCAGTTTCCGCGTTTCATTAGCTCCTTCAGCGTGATCTCGATAGTCGATGACTATGCTGGCGCCTTCTTTGGCGAAGCGCTCAGCAATTGACTGACCAATGCCCTGACTGCTGCCGGTTACGATAGCTACTTTCCCGGCAAGTCTCGATGTGTTTTCCATAGTTGTTTCTTTCGCAAGGATCGACAGATTTCGAAAAGCGCGGCCAGAATATTTTCGGACGGTGCGGGCGAGTCAGATGTGCGAGGAGAGCTATTTAGCGGAATCGTGGACTTACCCGCTTATGCAAAGCCTCCGCAAAACGCTCCGGAGCATCGACATCCATTCGCAGATAAAGGGAGGGCTCGATAAGTTCAAGTTCCATGAGCCAAAAGCCGTCGCCATGATTTGCTCGGACGAAATCGGCGCGGGCATAAAGCGGGACGGAATCTAATGCGCGCAAAGCCGCGTCACCAGCTTCACGCAGGCCGCTTTCGGCCTGGATAGCCCGAATAACTCCGCCGTGTTCCTCCTGCACGCGGAAGTCGTCAGGTTTCGGTGTTTTTAGGATGGCGTGACTCAGCTCGCCGTTGAAGTAGAACAACGAAAACTCCCCTTCACGGATCACATGGGAAAGAAACGGCTGCACCATGAGTTCACGCTTGGCGTAGTGCGAATCTAGATCGGCGAAGGTCTGCTGCCCAGCACTCTGAACGTTAATTCGAAAGACTCCGTTTGCGTTCAGGCCAACTATAGGCTTGATAACGATCTCGTCGGTTCCAACTTCTTCGAACAACGGTACCAGCTCATCAGGAGCGAGCCGCTCGCGCCAGATGGTCGGCACGACCGGAACACCGCGCTGACCGAGGTCGCGCAGGTAAGTCTTTCGAATATTCCAACGCACCAGATCGAGCGAGTTGAAAAGCGGTGTGCCCGTCCGCCCGATTTCAGCCAATACAGCGAGGAAAGCGTCGGGATCGGCGATGTAATCCCAGGTTGAGCGGATAACGACCGCGTCGTAGAGGCGCCAATCGACCGACGGCGTCCGCCACGAGATCGCTTCGACGCGCCAGCCGAGAGTAGCTAATGGTGCGTAACTCAACTCATCATCAACAACAAAGCCAGTCGAGTCGTTGAGAGTAAGGTAAGCGCAGCGAAGCATGTCTTTGTCCGGCCCCGAGGGCGCCCGGCCTGCGCCAGCGAAAGTTAGTTCTGCGTAGGTGCGCTTTTGTAAAGCGAAAGAATCGCTTCGGTGACAGCGTGACCCATGGTCGAGGTATTCGAGAGAACCACCACGGTATACGGGTCCTTAAGGTCGCGGACGAGAGCGTAATCGGTGCAGATTCCTGGGGCGTCACCGCTGTGACCAACAACATCGCGCCCTTCCTGGTTTCCAAAGTTCATCATGAATCCATACCCATAGGTCTTTGCGCCTAGTTCCGGCTTTGGAGATGTGATGAGCTTATACGTCTCTGAAGAAACGAGTTTACCGTTGCGCAGGGCGGAGACAAAACGAACGACATCTTCGGCCGTGGAAACGGTAGCGCTATCTGGCGCACCGCGAACTGGCGGTGGCGAAAGATAGCCGTAGATAGTCGTCACAAAATGGTCCTTGACGAAATAGTCCTCATACCGAACCGCTGACTTGGGATTTACTCGGAGAAGGAAATCGTCCAAGCTATGTTGCATGCCAGCAGGCTCGAATATGTGATGCTGCATGTAATCGTAATAGTCTTCGCCGCCGGCGATTTCGATAACACGACCAAGCATCAGATATCCGATCCCACTATCCTGCCAGTTCGTCCCGGGTTCAAAGCCTGGAGGTTTGTGGTCAAGAATCGTAAAGTAGGATTGCACATCATTAAGGCGACGCACATTTGCGTAATACTTATCTGTGTTGTAATCGCCCAGACCCGATGTGTGTGACAGCAAATGTTTGATCTTGATTTTACCGGCGCTGCCCTTATCCGGATAATCCACAAACTTGCTCAGTGGATCCTCATAAGAGAGCTTCCCGGCTTCCACCAGCTGAGCAACGGCGATTGCAGTCAGGCTCTTGTCAATCCCGCCAAGTGCAAACCGGGTATCCGGAGTGGTGGCGATTCCGAAATTGCGGTCTGCTACCCCGAAGGCTTTTGTGAAAATCGGTTTGTCGTTTTTGGCGACGGCAATCACACCTGAAAATAAGTCCGCTTTGGCCAGCTTAGTCGCGAAAGCGGAGATTTGTGCCAGGCGCGCCTTCTCACTCGCTGGCTCGGGTGTGGCACTCTTCGGGGCCTTGGCTCTCTGAATAAACAGTGACGTGATTCGATAGGGTGGGGTGGGCTCGATGGATATTTGAATCGCGCCCCATTGTTCGGTCAGAGTCGATTGAAAAAAACCGATCGCTCCGTCGCCACCCGGGAGAATCTTGCCCCGGCGAATTCCACCAGTTCGGCGGACAATATCTGCCAGGTAACTCATGAGATCATTCTCTCCCTGAGCGGAGACAAAATCCTGTGTGAAACTTGTCTTAACCACTTGACCAACGGTCGCGTAATCGAGGGTCTCGAAGAGCTTGAATAGCTCGTCCATGCGATGTTCCGATTCAGCGGGCGGTGGCGTCGGGGATGTCGCGGCGCTCGGTGAGACGCTCGGAGATGACGCGCCGGGCGTCTGGGCAAAACCCGTTCGCAGGAGCCACTGAGTTAGTCCGACGATTGCAAGAACGGCTATTATCCAGCCCGTGACCGGTGGCTTCTTATTCACGACAATCTGATACGGTTGTTATGATTGAATTTCAACCGCGCGGTCCGGACCTCGGTGCCGTGAGTGTCGATGCGATCGAATTCTGGGCGTCTGACCTTTGCTCTCGAAAATCAGGAACCTTCCAGGATTACCAGTACCAGCAAAGTAAGCATGAAATTGCCGGCCACGATTAATCCGGCATAATGCCATTTGTTCCAGCGTAAGAGGCGAAAGTTCAGCCAATTCAGCGGCAGCAGGGTCAAGGGCCAGAGAAAGCTGACCCACATCGCACTTCCCAGGCCAGAAAAGCCTTGCACTGGCGGATGATAGCCGAACAATCGCAACGGTGGCGCCGCCAGCAACAGCAACAGATCTGTGACGGGATTGATCATCCAAAGGAATACGCTCAGGAAAGCGAGTAACAGGCTAAGAATTCCAAAAGCGATATATCCTCGCCAACTCATTGTGATTTCGGGTTGGCGTTATGGGACCAAGCCGAGTGAGTCGACGCTGCCATTGACGGTCGTTGCATAGATTCGTCCGCCCGCGACTGCGATCGGTGTTTCGTTCGCGCCGCCTAATTTTAAGACCGCGAGTGGCTCGCATCCGTCAACACATGTTGTCGGGTAGGCGACTATGTCGCCCTGCGTGTAGTAAAAGTCGAGCGCGCCGACATAGACAACGCCATTCGCGATCGTTGGAGTGAACAACGCGAACCCCGATGGTGACGACGTCCAGAGTGGGTCGCAGAGCTCTTGTCCGCAGCCCCTGATGGCAAAGGCGACTAACTCTCCGTTTCCCGACGCGAGGTAGGCAATTCCGTGAGCGGTGGCGATCGCGTGGGGGATAGGTATGACTCTCCCTTTCCAGTCAAGGTCACCCGTAACCGCATCGAAAGCGTAGAACGTCCCCTGGTAGTCAGCCACAAGCACCAAACCATCGGCGAGGGTGGGGGCGGCGGCCGGGGAGAACTTGGTCTTTGCGAACCATAAAGGTTGACAGCCCTCGGTGCATTGCGTCGGGAACGCATAGATGCCGAAGTCTCCGGATACGTAAACGCGATCACCCGCTACAGCCGGTGCGAAGTTCAGTGGATCCTGCGTAGGTGGATTAACCTTGGCCGACCAGAGTTTCGTGCCACCCGCAGCATCGAAGGCATATACCCGACCGTCGTAACCTCCGAGGTAGATATTGCCGTTGGCCAGGGTTGGAGGGGAGTTGGTCCCCAAGGTGCCGATTGGCACGCTCCAGATTGGCGAACAGCTCCCGACACAATCGGTTGGAAACGCGTAGAGGTTGCCGTCGAGCGAAGCGGTATAAA
>Ga0207691_10000996_pt1 | contig 28140 bp, 20 predicted proteins | sample KBSM13metaG_FD_184327 | JGI IMG/M metagenome (GOLD analysis project Ga0207691, IMG submission 184327) | Miscanthus rhizosphere microbial communities from Kellogg Biological Station, Michigan, USA - KBS M1-3 metaG (SPAdes) (version 2) | ecosystem: Host-associated > Plants > Roots > Rhizosphere >...
TCCAGCGGGGAAGCCTCGGCCTCGCGACATCCCCGAGCGCGTCGAGCGCCGCACCGGAGAGCAGCGCGAGCCCGAACGGCAGCAGCAGCGCGAACTTCTCGGGGTTGCGGAGCGCCAGCGGCGCCGCGTGCTCGCGCCAGCCCACGGGGATCAGGAACCACGACGCCGACAGCACGACCGCCGCCGCGACGAGGAACCGGCCGAGCCGGACCGCCGGCGTGCGCAGCGGCCACGTGACGACGAGCGCGATCGCCGAGAGGGAGCCCGCGTAGAGCGTCAGGAAGAGACCGATCATCTTCCCGGAGAAGAGCGACCAGCCCCAGTTGGCGTGGACGTCGTTGGTCGAGACTGCGCCGAACGGATACGGGACGACGAGCTCCAGGAACCTCCAGGGCGAGACCGAGAACTGGAGCGCCTCGCGCCAGGTCACCCCGGTGACCGCGCGGTGCGTCTCCGGGATCCACAGCGCGGTGGCCAGGATCTGCGGCAGCCCCGCGAGCGCCGCGAGCCCGAGGGACACGGCGAGGAGTCGCGCGAGCGCGCCGCGCTCGGGACGGGGCGCGGCGAACGCGATCCAGCCGGCGGCCCCGAGGATGGCCATGCCGAAGGTGAAGGGATCGCCGGAAAGGATCGAGGCCGCGAAGAGGAGGGAGAGCCCGAGCGTCCGCGCGGCGAAGGTTCCGGTCCCCGCGAGGACCCAGACCACCCACGGCATCACGGCCGCGCCGGGAAGGACGTGCGGGAAGAACACGTCCGACACCACGACGCCCGAGAACGCGTAGGTGACTCCGGCGATCCAGGAGCCGGCGCGCGAGACGGAGAGCCGCCGCGCGAGGGCGAGCGCCCCGAGACCCGCGAGCGCCCAGTGGAGAATCGGGAAGAGCTTCGCGGCGATCGGGAACGGCAGGAGCGCGAGCAGCATGCGCACCGGGTACATCGCCCCGGCGTTCGGGTTGGGCAGGAGCGGCCGGCCTCCCGAGATCTCCTCGACCCACAGCGGAAAGTGCCCGCGCGCGTACGCGTCGTGGATCGCCTTCTCCATCGGCAGGTTGTAGGCGATGAGGTCGCGGCCCGCGAAGCTGCGGTGGACGAACAGCGGATTCGCCCACACGACGGCGACGACGAGGAGGAAGGCGAGCGTGAGACCGCGAAGAGGCCCCGGGGCGATGGTCGATCGCATCGGATTCGAATCGACGGAATCGGCCACTAAGAGTTAGGATACGGCATCGAGCGGGAAGTGCAAGGCCGGTCACGCGCGAGGATCGGTGTGCTCCTGCTGATCCTCGTCGCTCTCCTCTCGTTGCTCCTGCGTCTCCAGATCCTGCGGACGCGTCCGCTCTGGTTCGACGAGCTCTTCACGTTCTGGGCGGCGCGGCTCCCGCTGCGAGGACCGCACGGACTGCTCGAGGCGCTGCGCTTCGACTCGGGGCCGCCCGGTTTCTATCTGATCGTGAAACCGTTCGCGCTCCTCGCGGATCGCATGAACAGCGGCGACGCGTGGCTGCGCGCGCCGTCGTTTCTCGCGGGGCTCGGGCTCCTTGGCTGCGCCTGGACGATTCGGGCGGGGATCTCACGCGGCCTGTTCGTCCTGCTCGTCTCGGGATCCGCTCTCCTCAATCTGTACGCGGGGGAAGCGCGCGCGTACGCGCTCCTCGCTCTCCTCGCGCTCGCGCTGTTTCTGCTCGCGCTGCGCGGCGCGGAGACCGTGCGCCGCCTCGTCGCGACGGCCGTCGTCGCCGCGCTCGCCCTCTTCGTTCACTACCTCGCGCTCTTCGTCGTCGTCGCGCTCCTCCTCCTGGCCGCGAGCGCGCGGCGGTGGCGGTCCTGCGCCGGGCTCCTCCTGGGCGCCGTCGCCTTCCTCCCGTGGATCCCGATCCTGCGCGCGCAGCCCGCCGCGGCGATCGCCTGGATCCGCGAGCCCGCGGCCGCGTCGGCGGGCGGCGTGCTGTCGGCGCTCGGCGGAGTGGGCCGCGTGCCGGGAACGTTCGGGATTCCTCCCTCGCCGGCTCTCTACTTCGGCGGCGTGGCGGCGGGCGCCGCGTGCCTCGTGCTGCTCTTCATCGCGGCCGCCCGGCGCGAGCGCGACGCCGCGGAATCGCTGGCCTTCGTCGTGCTCGTCCTGGCGGGCGTCGTCGCGGCGGGACTCCTGCGGCCGATCCTCTTCCCCGGCCGAACCGAGCTGGCGGTGCTCGCGGTGTGGATCTGGGGAGTCGCGTCCGCCTCGCGCGGCAGCCGCGCCCTGCAGGCGGCCGGCCTCGCCGCCGCGGCGCTGGGGCTCGCCGCCACGATCGGCCTCGCCCGTCGGACGCACTCGGTCTCGCCTCCGCCCTACGTCGGCGTCGCCGAGAGCCTCTCGCGCGCCGCGGAGCCGGGCGACTCCGTCGTCGCGGCGGGCGCGTTCTATCTCCCGGCGCGACTTGCCTCGGAACGCGGGCGTCTCGTCGCGACGGTCTCCGCGCTGCCCGCCGAGCTCTCGAAACACCCGGGCTGGTTCGTGCCGGCGCTGCCCGGCCGCCCGGAGGAGGAGCTCCTCGCCTCGATCCTCGCCGCGACGCCGCCCGGCTCGCGGCTCTTCCTCGTCCTCCCGGCGCCCTACGAGACCGAAGGCGTGAACCGCGTGCTGTCGGCGGCCCACGGCGACACCCGAACGCTCGTCCGCTCCCGCGACGCCGCGGTCACGCTGTGGACGCCGCGGCGCCCCGCGATTCCTTGAGGGCTCCGAAGCGCGACGGCCTCAGGACGGCTTGCGCGCGATCGCGAGGAGGGACATTCCGATCGCCGGCGGGTTCTTCTCCTCGCGCCTCAGCATCGGCATCAGCAGCTTGAACGCGGCGAGCTGGCCGCGCGGCAGGACACGGCGCCGCAGGATCCGCCCGTTCACGTACCACCCGACGATCCCCGGACGGTTCAGGAACCGGCACTCCTCCAGGACGAAGCCGGCGTCGCGGATCTTCTTCTCGAGCTCCGCCTTCTCGTAGCGCCGGAAGTGGCGAAGGTGCTCGTCCAGGGTGCCGTAGAGCCGCGCGAGGGCCGGCACGATCAGGATCAGCCGCCCGCCCGGCACGAGCGCGGTCGAGAGGTCCGAGAGGGTCGCGGTGTCGTTCTCGATGTGCTCGAGGACGTTGAGGCACACGACCGTGTCGAAGCGCAGCCCCTGGACCTCCGCGAGCGGCTCGCGTCCGAGCGGGAAGCGGTAGGACGCGACCCGGACCGAGGGCTGGTCGCCGAAGACCCCGCGGAGATACTCCAGCGCGACGGGATCCAGATCCGACGCCACGACGAGCTCGCGCGGCAGGAGGTGCCGCGTCATGTTCCCGAATCCCGCTCCGACCTCGAGCACGCGGCTTCCCACGGCGTGATGGAAGCGCTCCGCGAGCCAGCGGTTGTAGGGCTCGAGCTTCGCCATCCGCATCAGCGTCACGTGCCCCACGTTCTTGGGGTCCTCCGCCTCGCGCAGGGAGTGGAGGAGGATCGTCCACAACGCGGAGAACCCGTCCTTCAAGCCGATCTTCTTGCCCTCCTCGTACGTGCGGCCGTAGTACGAGATCGGGACCTCGAAGACGCGATAGCCGCGGCGCGCGATCTTGGCCGTGATCTCCGGCTCGATGCCGAAGCGCCGGGATTCGATCCGCATGGACTGGACGACCTCGCGGCGGAACATCTTGTAGCAGGTCTCCATGTCCGTCAGGTTCAGGTTGGTGAACATGTTCGACGTGAGCGTCAGCAGCCGGTTGCCCACGGTGTGCCAGAAGTAGAGGACCCGGCGCGCTCCCCCGCCCAGGAACCGCGAGCCGTAGACGACGTCGGCGTGGCCCTGCGTGATCGGCGCGAGGAGCTTCAGGTACTCCATCGGGTCGTACTCGAGGTCCGCGTCCTGGACCACGACCACGTCTCCCGTCGCATAGCGAAACCCGACCGCGACGGCCGCCCCCTTGCCCTGGTTGACCGGCTGGAAATGGACGCGCACGCCGCCCTGCCCGTCCAGCTCGCGGAGGATCTCGCGCGTGCCGTCGGTCGAGCAGTCGTCGACGATGAGGATCTCCTTCTCGAGGGGAACCTCGCTCACGCGGCGCACGATCTCCCGGATCGTCGCGTTCTCGTTGTAGACCGGCATCACGACCGAAAGCTTCACGGGTTGTCTCCCGGGGGCAGCTCGACGAGGTCGATCGAGTAGCCGATCCGTCCCACGTCGCGGCCTGACGCGAGCCGCCGCTGCAGCGACCGCAGCGCCTCCGCCAGGTCCGTCGCGCCATGATACGCATAAAACTCCGGCCCCGCGGTCCGGAGGAACACCGAGATCGCGACGAGGCGTCCGCGCACGACGGGAATCGCCTGGAACGACGGCACGCCCACCCGGTAGTCCACGCGGTCTCCGCCGAAGTAGGCCACGGTGGCGTCCGGGACGCCGCGGCGCTTGAGCTCGGCCGCGAGGCGAATCAGGTCGAGGCCCCAGTCGACGTTCGAGTCGGAGAGGATGCGGGCGCCGGCGGCGGGACCGCCCGCGAGCGGGTTGAAGTAGGAGAGCTCGTGAGGATGGATCCGCGCGAGCTCCACCGCGGAGAGAACGGGCAGCAGCATCCAGACGGAGGCCGTAGCGGCCGTAGCGGCCGCGGCGCGCGCGCGGCCCGAGGCAGGCCCCTTCTCGCGGATCCGCGCGAACAGAGCCGCGCCGAAGAGGGCGAGGAACGGATAGACCGGCAGGAGGTGCCGGATGCCGATGTTGTAGGTCGTCCCGATCGAGGCGAGGAAGAGGACGACGACGGGAAGGAGGAACAGCCGGGCCTCCTCGGAGTAGGAGGAGCCCTTGCGGAGAAGCGCCCAGACGATCGCCGCGGTGACGGCGAGGAAGGCGAGCGAGGACTTCACGCCGAACGCGACGAAGAAGTACTGCGGGAACCCCTGCGTCGAGATCTTTCCGTTCAGGAACGTCACGCCGCCCCCGACCGCGTTCTGGCGAGCGACCGACGCGACGCCTCCGAGGTAGTGCGCGAGCGGACGCGAGACGCGCGCCACGGAGACGATCCGCTCCGCCAGCTCCGGCGCCTGGCCGAACCCGCCGACCTTCTCGCGGATGACGGTCGCCTGGTCGCTCGGGTCCATCCGCGAGGTGACCGGCGTGTAGACCGCGACCACGACGACGAGAGCCGCCGCGAAGACCGCCAGGAGCCGCAGGAGATCGCCGCCGACCCTCCGGGCATCGGAACCGCGCGTCCCGGGCGCGCGAGCGGAGTCGCGTCGGGACGCGATGAGCGTCTGGAGGAGGAGGATCGGCACGAGGTAGATCGCCGAGAACTTGGCCGTGAGGGCGAGCCCCAGGCACACGGCCGCGAGGGCGAGGCGCGCCGCGGTCGGCCGCCGCCGCGCCGCCTCCCACGAGAGGACGCTCGCCAGGAATCCGAGGGCCGCGCCGAGGTCGGTGTGGACGACGCCCGCGTGCGCCACGAGGTTGGGATCGAAGGCGCAGAGGGCCGCCGCGAAGAGCGCCGCGGCCGCGCCGTAGCGGCTCCGCGCCGCGGCGAACACGAGCGCGAGCAGCGCCGCCAGCACGAGCAGGAACGGCGCGCGCGCGCGGGCGATGATCGCGTCCGGCGGCACGGTGTTCGCGTAGAAGAACTCCGGCCCGTAGTCGACGAAGAGGTTGCCCATGGGGACGCGGGGCGGCGGCGGTCGAAGCGGCAGCATGGTCAGCGCGAGGCCCGAGAGCGCCTTGAGCAGCGGCGGGTGCTCGATGTTGACGATCGCCGAGCGCGACGCGACCGCGAAGTACCCCGACAGGATGTGGATCGGCTCGTCCGCGGAGAGCGAGTCCTCGCGCGTGTGGTCCCGCACCGCCCAGACCGACACGGCGACGACCAGGACGCACGCCGCGGTCGCAATTCCTCGCGGACCCCTCAACGCGCGCTCGGGAAGTAGGTGTGCCGGACCAGGGCCGTCAGCGCGGCGAACCCGTCCTTCAGGCGGATCTTCTTGCCGTCCGCCTTGGAGCGGCCGAAGTACGAGACCGGCACCTCGAAGACGTGGAATTGGCCGCGGGCCACCTTGGCGGTGATCTCGGCATCGATGCCGAAGCCCTTCGACTCGAGCCGCAGCGCCGGAACGACGCGCCGGTGGAACGCCTTGTAGCAGGTCGCCATGTCGCTCACGTTCAGGCCCGTGACGACGTTCGAGATCGCGGTCAGGAGCCGGTTCCCCTGCACGTGCCAGAAGTGCTGCACGCGGTGCTCCGAGGCGCCCGCGAAACGGGACCCGAAGACGACGTCGGCGCGCCCGGCCTCGATCGGCCGGAGCAACGAGGCGTAGTCGGTCGGGTCGTACTCGAGGTCCGCGTCCTGGATCACGAGGATCTCGCCGCGCGCCGCCTCCATCGCCGTGCGGACCGCGCGCCCCTTCCCCGAGTTTTTCTCGTGGAGGATGACCCGGACGCCGTCCTTGCCGTCCCAGGCCGCCAGCTTGTCGCGCGTGCCGTCGGTCGACCCGTCGTCGACGACGATGATCTCCTTGTCCGTCTTCTCGGCCACGACGAGCCTCAGGATGTCGTCGATGGTGCGGACCTCGTTGTAGACGGGGATGAGGACGGAAAGCTTCACAGCGTTTCGCCGATGATACGCGTCTTGTCGCCCGACGCATAATGGTGGCGATGAAGTCGCGAGCGGTCTTCCTCGTGGGACTGACCGCGGCGATCCTTCTCGGCACCGCGCTCCGCCTCCACACGAGACCGGACGCGGTGCGCGGCGAGACCGTGGAGCCTCTCGACTCCGACTCCGCGTATCACATGCGCCGCGCGCGCTTCGCCGCGGCGAGCTTCCCGCGGACGATCCTCTTCGACCCGCTCATGAATTTTCCGGCCGGAGGCGTCGCGATCTGGCCGCCGCTCTTCGATCTCGCGCTCGCGGCACCGGCGCGCATCGCGCACGGTTCCGGCGCCTCCCCCGCCGAGGTGGCGCGCGGCGCGGCGGCCGTGCCGGTCATCCTGGCGGCCGTCGCGATCGTGCTCGTGGGCCTCCTCGCGCGCTCGCTCTACGGCCCGGCCGCGGGCGCCGCCGCGGCGCTCTTCCTCGCGGTCTGCCCGGGCCACGTCCTGTGGTCGCAGTACGCGCACACCGACCAGCACGTCGCGGAGTCGGCCTGCGGCCTGGCGGTGCTCCTTGCCTATGTGACGAGCCGGCTGAATCCCGACTCTTCGAGGCGCGCGGCCGGGACGGGCATCCTCCTCGCCGTCGCCGTGCTGACGTGGCAGGGTGCGATCTACTGGGGCGCGATCGTCGCGCTCTCGCTCGTGCTCGAGAGGCTCCGCACGAGGAAATCGGTGGCGTGCGAGGCCGTCTGGATGCTCGCGCTCCCCGCTGCGGTGACCGCGCTCGCGACCGCACTTTGGTTCATGGCGTCGGGATTCCATCCACCCCTGACGTACGTCTCGTTCGGGTTCTTCCAGCCGCTCTTCCTCGCGGCGATGGCCGGCGGCGTCGGGGCGATCGATCTGACGATCGCCACGGTGCGAAGAGAGTCTTCGCGTCTCCTCGCGGCGCTCGTCCTCCTCGCCTCTCTCGCCGCCACGCTTCCGTTCGCGCGGGAGCTCGTGACCGCCACGCTGAACGGCGTTCTCTACTCCGCCGGGACGACGCAGGAGATCCCGGGGGCGAGCCCGGTGGGCTACCTGTCCTACCCGAAGAACTGGCTGCACGGGATCTTCGAGGCACGTCCGCTCCTCGTGGACGGACCCGGGCTCGCATGGCGGCAGCTCTCGGCCGCCTTCTTCCTGACTCCGTTGGCGATCCTCGTCTGGATCGCTCGCGCCGCTCGCGGAATTCGCCCCGGCGCCCACCTCGGGCTCGCCGTGTGGGGAGGCGTGACGCTCTTCCTCGCGTTGTCCCAGCGTCTCGACGTTTACTACGCCGCGCCGCTCGCCGCGCTCACGCTGATCGAGGCCGCGCGGTTCGTGGCAGGCCGCGTCCAGGCACCGCGCCGGGCTGGACTCGCGGCCGCCTGTGCCGGGCTCCTCCTCGTGTGGCCGATGGCGGGTGGGATCGCGGAGGAGCTCCGTACGCGCTATGTCCCGGGCTCCGACTTCTTCGACACGCTCGCGCGACTGCGGATGGCGTCGGAGTCGGCCGCGCCGCTCGACGCCTACGACCCGCGCCTCCTCGGGCCGCCGCCGTTCCCGGCCGCGCTCGGGAAGGCGCAGGCGGTCCTCGCGCCGTGGTCCGCGGGCCACTGGATCCTCTACGAGGCCGAGCGGCCGGTCGTCGCCAACAATTTCGGCTACGGCTTCCTCGACTCGATCCGCTTCTTCCTGGCGGAGTCGGAGAGCGAGGCACTCGCGCTCGCGAAGCGCCGCCGCGCGCGCTGGATCCTCACGACCGACCTGACGCCGCGGCTCAACGACTACGCGTCCTACCTCGGGAAGCCGCCGCTCATCGCGGGCGCCTCAGGGAGCCCGGAGCGCACGGCCACCGCGGCCTACTTCCGGACGATGCAGGGCCGCCTCTACGAGTTCGACGGAAAGGGCGCGGACCTCCCGGGCCTGCGGGTCGAGCCGGTTTCCGGAGTCCGGCTGCTGTTCCATTCGCAGAGCGCGATCCGCCGCGGCGACCGGTGGGTCGCGCTTTGGAAGGTCTTCGAGATCGAGGACTGACGAGCCGTGTCGCCTATCGCGGCCCGTAGGCCCGCCACGCTCCGATCGCCATCCGCTGCTGCTGCGGCGTCGCCGCGGACTCGGCGACCGCGCGCAGCTCGCGGCGCTCCGGATCGCGGCCCGAGTACGCACCGAAGACGGATGCGCGCCAGAGGCGGCCGCCGAAGTCGAGCTCGGGCGCGGACACGACGAGCGCCAGGAGCGGCACGAGCCCCAGCAACGCGACGACGACCAGGGGCGGTCCGGGCGCCGGCGACGAGCCTTCGGCCGCGCGCAGGGCCAGCGTGACGGCGACCGCGGCGGCCGCGCACGTCATCGCGAGCGCCGCCCATCCTCCACCGGGGAACGCGTCGAGCAGGCTCGGCGCGGTCCAGCCGCGCTCCAGGAACCAGCGCGATCCGGTGGCCGCCGGCCAGGGGACGTTGTCCGGGAAGTAGGGCCAGCTCGCCGTGAGGAGGAGGTGCGTCGCCGCCGAGAGCACGACCGCGGCGCCGAAGAAGCCGCGCGAGCGGGGTGAGTCGAGCGCATACGGGATCGCGAGCGCCGGGAAGAAGAGGACCGGCAGGAGGTAGCGATTCCCGAGCGACCAGCCGCCGTGCCAGTTCGGATAGCCGCACATCAAGACGAAGAAGAGGACCGTCGCCGCCAGCGCGAGCCCGCAGTCCGCGCGCGTCGCTCTCTCGCCGTCGCCGTCACCGCCGCCCGACTTCCACCAGCGCACGAACCCCGGGATCGCAAAGAGCAGAAACGGCGAGAAGAGGACGATCCCGCGCGCGGGGTGAAACAGATAATCCAGGGCGACGCTCGGACTCGGGAGGCCGAAGCCGAACAGCCCGGAACCGGCGAGGCGGCTGTAGGACGGATACGCCTCGCGCGCCGACGACAGCACCCAGGGAGAGCCGAAGCACATCGCGTCGTAGAACGCGAGCTTCGCGAGAGGGATCGCGGCGCCGGCGACGAAGGCGAGGAGCCGCGCGATCCTCCGCCGTTGCGGCCCGAGAACCGCGCGAAGCGCCAGAAGCCCCGCGACGGGAGCGACGGTGTACTCCGAGATGGCCGCCCAGCCCGCGAGGAATCCGGCGAGCGCAAGCGCCGCGAAGAGGCCGGCGCCGCGGCGACGGCAGCCGTTCTCCGAGGCGAGAATCGCGTCCCAGGACAGGAACAGCAGCGCCGCCGTCCAGGCGTGCGCGAAGAACGAGCGGGCGAAGAACAGGTAGGGCGTGCCCAGGGCGACGGCCGCGACGATCAGCGGCGCGGTCTCGGGCCGGGGTCCCGCGGCGAGACGGCGCGCCAGGCGCGCGAGCGCGATGGCGCAGACCAGCGTCACGGTCAGGACCCGAAGGATCCAGAGGATCGGGGCCGCCGCGCTCTGCGGCGCGGGAAGCGCGATCCGCAGCAGCGCGTACACCGGCAGCGCCGCGAACGCGAGGCCGGGCGCCTTGTTGGAGTAGGTCTTCCCGCCGGAGAGGGACTTGTCCTCGTGGTCGCCCAGGACGGGGATCACCTCGTCGATCGCGAACGTGCCGCGGTCCCAGGCGGCGACGACGGCCTCGTAGCGGGAGAGCTCGTTGGGGTTGGCGAAGGGCGGAAACGCTCCGGAGAACAGCACCGAGGCGGCGGCGAACGCGGCGAGCGTCCAGCCGACGGCCCTCGGGATCCCTCGCGCCCGCTCCCCTTCGGCCTCGCCGCTCACGACGGCGGCGACGCCTTCGCCCGTGCCGAATCCCACCACGCGATCGTCTCGCGCAGTCCCTCGTCGAAGGTTACCCGCGCCGTGAATCCGAACAGCGCTCGCGCCCGCGACGTGTCGAGGCGTCGGCGCATCTGGCCGTTGGGCCGCGACGGGTCCCACCGGATCCTCCCGCGGAACCCCGTCAGCGCCGCGACCTTCTCGGCGAGCTCGCGGATGGAGATCTCGAAGCCCGCGCCGAGGTTGACGGGCTCGGCGCCGTCGTAGCGCTCGGCGGCGAGCACGATGCCGTCGACCGCGTCGCGCACGTGGAGGAACTCGCGCGTCGGCGAGCCGTCGCCCCAGAGCTCGACCTCGGCGCGACCCGACTCCTGCGCCTCGCGGAACTTCCGGATCAAGGCGGGGATGACGTGGCTCGACTCGGGATCGAAGTTGTCGCCGGGGCCGTAGAGATTGACCGGGAGGAGATAGATCCCGCGGAACCCGTACTCCTGCCGGTAGGACTGGAGCTGCACGAGCAGCATCTTCTTGGCGAGCCCGTACGGAGCGTTGGTGACCTCGGGGTAGCCGTTCCAGAGCTCCTCCTCCCGAAAGGGCACCGGCGTCTCGGCGGGGTAGGCGCAGATCGTTCCCAGGCAGACGAGCTTCTCGACGCCCTGAAGGCGCGACTGCTCGATGAGCTCGATGCCCATCGCGGCGTTGTCGTAGAAAAACCGACCCGGATGCGCGCGATTGGCCCCGATCCCGCCGACGGAGGCGGCGGCGTGGATCACGACCTGCGGGCGGGCGTCGCGAAGACACCGCGCGACGTCCTCCTGGCGCCGGAGGTCGTAGTCGCGGGCGCGCGGCGCGGCGATTGCGGCCGGCCGCTCGTTTGCGAGACGCTCCACCAGGTGGCGCCCGAGGAATCCGCCGCCGCCCGTGACGAGGACGCGCCGGCTCCCCCAGAAGCTCACGCCGGAGTTCCCGCGCCCGGCACGCCCGCCTCGCGCGCGGCCGCCTCCCGCGCCGCGAGCTGAAGGTCGGCGTCCGTCATGAGCGCCACGAGCCCGTCGAAGTCGACCGTCGGCGTCCAGCCCAGCCGCTCGCGGGCACGTGAGAAGTCTCCCAGCAGGTGGTCCACCTCGGTCGGGCGGAGGTAGGCGGGGTCGATCTCCACGAGCACGCGCCCCGTACGGCGGTCGACGCCCTTCTCCTCGGTGCCCTCGCCGCGCCACTCGAGCGTCCAGCCCGCCCGCGCGAACGCGCGATCGCAGAACTCCCGGACCGTGTGGCTCTTTCCCGTGGCGATCACGTAGTCGTCCGGGACGTCGCGCTGCAGCATCCGCCACATTGCGTCGACGTAGTCCCGTGCGTAGCCCCAGTCGCGCCGCGCGCCGAGGTTGCCGAGGTAGAGGCGGTCCTGGAGGCCGTGGCGGATGCGTCCGACCGCGCGGGTGATCTTGCGCGACGCGAAGGTCTCGCCCCGCCGCGGCGACTCGTGGTTGAAGAGGATGCCGTTGACGGCGAAGAGCCCGTACGCCTCGCGGTAGTTGACGGTCATCCAGTAGGCGTAGACCTTCGCGGCGCCGTACGGGCTGCGCGGGCGGAATCCGGTGCCTTCGTTCTGCGGCGCCTCCGGCGCCGCTCCGAACATCTCGGATGAGGACGCCTGGTAGATCCGCGGGCGGATGCGCAGCTCGCGGATCGCTTCGAGCAGGCGCACGGACCCGAGTCCGGTGACCTCGCCCGTGTACTCGGGCGTGTCGAACGAGACCTTCACGTGGCTCTGCGCGCCGAGGTTGTAGATCTCGGCCGGGTCAACGAGCCGCAGCGTGCGATTGAGCGACGACGCGTCGTTCAGGTCTCCGTAGTGGAGGAACAGGCGCCGGTCGGCGACGTGCGGGTCCTGGTAGAGATGATCGATGCGGCCCGTGTTGAAGGAGGACGAGCGTCGGATGACGCCGTGGACCTCGTAGCCCTTCTCGAGCAGGAGCTCGGCCAGGTAGGAGCCGTCCTGACCCGTGATCCCGGTGATCAGCGCTCGCTTCACGTGGTTCGGATGATAACTGGAGAGCGTCCCTGTAGACTCCTCTCAATGTCCCGCCGCTCACGGGAATTCCTGACGGCGACTGCCGTCGTCGTCCTGTTCGCGCTCCCGCTGCTCCCGGAGATCGTCGGCTCGCGGCGCCTGATCTTTCGCGACGCGCTCGTGACCCACTGGCCGTGGCGCCGCGCGGCGGTCGAGATGCTGAAGGCGGGAGAGGTTCCGTTCGTGGACGCGCGCGCGTCGGGAGGCGAGCCGCTGCTCGCCAACCCGAATGCGGTCCTCCTCTATCCGACCTTCCTGCTCGAGCGGGTGCTTCCGCCGGAGTCCGCGTTCAACCTCCACTACCTGCTCCACGTGCTGTGGGCGTTCTTCGGGGCGCGCGCGCTGGCGCGGAGGCTCGGCGTCTCCGACGGCGCCGGCTTCGTCGCGGGCGTCGCCTACGCCTTCTCGGGGACGATGCTGTCGTTCGGCTCCGCGTTCATGAACTCGTCCGCCGCGGCGGCCTGGCTTCCCTGGTGCGCGGCCGCGGCGCTGGATCTCGGGCGGTCGGCGGGGACTCCGGGCTCCGCCGTGCTCCGCTCCGGCGCCGCACTCGGCCTCGCGCTCGGTCTCCAGCTCCTCGCCGGCGAGCCGGCACTCTCGCTGCTGACCGTGATCTTCGCGGCCGCGCTCGCGTTGGGCGCGACGCCGACCGAGCCGCCCCGCCGGCCGATCCGTGTGATCGCCGCGCTCGCCGGGTCCGGCGTCCTGGCGCTCCTTCTCGCCGCGCCGCTGCTCCTCCCCCTCCGCCAGGTCCTGCCGATGACGTACCGCGGCCAGCACCTCTACTCGAAGGAGGCCTTCGGCGCCGTGCCGCTCACGCCGGCGCGCCTGCTCGAGTGGCTCTTCCCGAGCCTGTCGGGCAACCCCAGCATCGTCGGCATGGAGCCGCGCTGGCTCGGCGAGGGCTCCCTCCTCGTCTACGTCTGGAGCGTCACGCTCGGCGTGATCCCGCTCCTGCTGATCGCCGCCGCGGCGCTGCGGCGCGGCTTCTGGAGCCGGAAGGCCGGGGGACTCTCCGCCGCGGCCTTCGGCGCCCTGCTCCTCTCCTTCGGCTTCGCGTTCCCGCTCTACCGGCTCCTCTATGCGATCCCTCCGCTGCGGCGGCTGCGCTACCCGATCAAGTTCTACCTGATCACGAGCCTCTGCGTCGGGCTCCTTGCGGGCCTATCGACGGACTTCCTGGCGCGCCGGCGTGCCGGGAGGCGAGAGCTGCTCCTCTGCGGTTCGCTCCTCGGGGTCTTCGCGGCGGCCTGGGCGCTGTCCGCGCCGGACGGCCCCATCCTCGGGTGGCTGGTCGCGCTCCTCGGCGACTCCCGGCAGCCGTTCGCCGAGGCGTTCCGGATCGGCGTACGCGGCGACGCGCTCGCAGGCCTCGTGTCGGTGACGCTCGTCGCGCTCCTGCTGCGCCTGCGTCCCAGGTCCTCCTCGACGGTCGACCCCGGCTACGTGTTCGGCCTGCTGACGCTCTTCGCGGCGCTCATCTGGGGGCTTCCGCTCTTCGTGACCGGGCCCTCCGAGGAGCTCTCGCGCCGGCCGCCGCTGGCACGCATCGTCGCGGGAGAGGGCCGGCTCTACTCGCCCGATCCGCCCGCGCCGACTCTCCGGACGCTCGAGCCGGAATACCCGCGGCGCCTGCCGCGCGTCGCGAAGGTCGCACGCCTGCAGATCCAGTACCTCTACCCGGCGACGGGATCGCCCTTCGGCGTCGCGTCGCTCTTCGAGACGGATCCCGACGGCTCCTACGGCTTCTACAACCGCGTCGCGAGCGAGGCCGCTGCGGCGTCGGGGCCGCTCGAACGGGACCGCCTCCTCCGCCTCTTCGGCGCCCGGTTCGTGCTCGCGCCGGAGGGAGGCGAGCACCCGCTCTTCCGCGTGAAGACCGGCCTCTCGATCGGCGACGAGCGGCTCCTCCTCTTCGAGGACGCGCATCCCCTGCCGGACCTGCGCTGGGCCGGGCGCCTCTGGCGCCGCCGCTCGCTCTCGGGCCTCCTCGACCTCGTTCGCTCGGAGGCGTTCGCGCCCGAGACCGACGTCGCCCTGCCGGGTTCGGCCGACTCGGAGCCCTCGGGCGCCGCTTCCTCGGCGACGCTCGCGAGCGCGCTCACCGGCCCGTCGTCGGCCTCCGCCGACGTCGACGCGGACGGCCCGGGCTTCCTCCTCTTCTCGCGCACGTTCTTCCCGGCATGGAAGGCGCGGGTCGACGGCGCCCCCTCGCCGGTCCTCGTCGCGAACGGGCGCGACCTCGGCGTGCCGGTCCCGACGGGCCGGCACCGCGTCGAGATCCGCTACGACCCCACGCCGTTCCGCGCGGGCGTGGGACTCCAGGCCGCCGCGTTCCTGGCCGCCGCCGTCATCGCCGCTCGGCGCGGAAACTGAGTCTCGGGTCTCGCCTCAGGGCGCCGCGAGCCCGTCGGGCAGCAGGCCGAGGTGCGCGAGGAGGCGGAGGTAGATGTCGGGGCGGCAGCCGTTCAACGGGATCACGCCCCACGCGTAGTAGACCGAGAGGCCCGCGAACACGGGCAGCGCCCAGCGGAAGAAGCGCGTATCGATCACGTCGTGGAATCCGACGATCAGCGCGAACGGCGCCATCGCGAGGAAGTAGCGGCTCCAGTCCTCCGTCGAGACGCACAGGAGCAGCGCGAGCTCGAACACGCAGTACCAGAAGAGGACGGGAAACCGCTCGCGGAGACGGAACGCGCCGACCGCGTAGACGACGGCCAGGAGGATGTGGAACTCGACCTGGTGATAGAGGCCCTTCTGAAACAGCACCGGGACGAATCCGAAGGGCACGAAGCGCGTGAGCTTCTCGCCGTGCGGGCGCAGGTAGGCGAAGAAGTCGCCGAAGCGGACCGCGCAGAAGAGGAAGTAGCCGAAGAGCCCGGCCGGAATGAGGGCGAGCCAGGCGATGTCGAGCGCGCGCGCCCTCGACGACCCGCGGCGCCACAGGACCACCGCGTACGCCGGCGCCAGCATCACGCCCGAGATCCGCGTCACCGCGGCCAGCGCGCCGTAAGCCGCGGCGCGGCCGGTCCGGGAGGTCTCGAACGCGAGGAGCGACGCGAGCGTCAGGGCGAGCGCCAGGGACTCGGTCGCGCCGGTCGAGCGATAGAGCAGGAACCGGGGCGGGAGGAACAGCATCACGAGCGCGAGGAACTCGGGCGACGGCAGCTTCCACACGTCGCGCGCGAGCCGGTAGAAGAGGAGGACCGCGGCGACGCTCGCGAGCACGGACACGACCAGGAGCGCGGGCTCGTAGCCCGTGACGAGCGCGGCGAGGCGGACGCAGAGCGGGTAGAGCGGAAGGTGCGTCAGGAAGTACGCGGGGGTATAGACGTACGCGAGCAGCGGGTTGTCGGGCGCGACCGCATAGAACGTGCGCGCCACCGTCAGGTAGTTCGGCCCGTCCCAGAAGCGGTAGACGGTGCGCATGTCGCGCAGGAACGGGAGATAGACGAGGAACGACCCGCCGACGGACGCGAGCGTCAGCCAGATCTCCGGGCGCACGGCGCCGCTCTGTCGCGTCGAGGTCAAGTGAGGATCAGTGTAAGGGATCGAGGGTCGGCGGAAGAAGCGGGAAGGCGACGGTCTCAGTGCCGACGGTCTTCCGGCCACCCCGTCGCGACGCGCCCGCCGCGGCCGGCCAGCCGCGTCTTCACGACGGGACGCTCCGGGATCTTGGCGTGGCTCCCGAGCACCTCCCGCGCGATCTCCGTCAGCGTGACGAAGGCCGCTCCGTCCGCGAGCCAGTCGTCGAGGGTCCGCTCGAAGAGCGAGGCGTAGGGACCGCCCTCGATCTCCGTGTGGATCGTGTGGATGGCGAAGGCGTCCGGTTCCCCGAGAGCCTTGCGGTACATCCACCGCCGCGCGTCGTCGCTGCCGAGGTGCGGCCACGCCAGGACCTCGTCGAGCGTGGGCAGCGTCGTCGGAATTTCGAGGGTCCGAAAGACCCGATTGCCCGCGGCCGGGAAGAACGGCGCGCCGCCGCGCGTGTCGGAGGTGAAGAGCAGGGCGCGCTCCTCCTGGACCTCGAGCGAGCGCGGGCTCACGGTCCAGCCGGGGGCGGCGCTCATGCGCGCGGAGTGCCCGAAGAGGCGCAGGTACTCGGCGTGCGCGCGGCCGTACGCCGACCGGACCGCCTCGAGGCTCATGCGATCGAGCCCGTCCTGCCAGCGGACGTGGTCCCAGCCGTGGACGCCGGTCTCGTGGCCGGCCTGGCCGACCGAGCGGATGGTCTCCGCGCACCGCTCGCCGATCCGCGGAGCGGGGAGCAGCGTGCCCGAGAGCATGGTCCGCAGCGGGTAGAGCGAGGGCGCGCGCGAGCGGACCATCTTCCTGAGGAAGCCCTTGCGCGTGAAGACGCGCCGCACCGCGAGACCCGAGCGGTCCGGCCCCAGCGTGAAGAAGAAGGTGGCGCGGATCCCGCGCTTCGCGAGGATGTCGAGGAGCCGCGGGATGCCGTCCCGCGTTCCGAGAAACGTGTCGCAGTCGACCTTCAGCGCGACGCGGGCCAAGAGTCTCCTATCGGGTCGCTCGACGAGCCTTGCCCTTCAGATAGAAGTCGAGCGTTCGTCGGATCCCCTCGTCGAGCAAGACCCGCGGCTCCCAGCCCAGGACCTCGCGCGCACGCCGGATGGAGGGGACGCGCGTCAGGATGTCCTGGTAGCCGCTCCCGTAGTAGTCGGCCGAGGACACGTCCACGATCCGCGCCTGCCGCCCGCGCTCCTCGAACCCCGGGTACTCCGCGACCGCCGCGATCATTCGCCGCGCGAGCTCTCCGATCGCGAGGTCGTTCGCCGGGTTGCCGATGTTGAAGATCCCGCCGTCGGCCGCTCCCCCGCGGTTCTGCAGGATCGCCATCAGGGCGTCGATCCCGTCCGAGATGTAGGTGAAGGAGCGGCGCTGCGTCCCGCCGTCGACGAGCTTGATGGGCTCGCCGTAGAGGATGTTGTGGAGGAACTGGGTCAGGACGCGGCTCGAGCCCTCCTTCGGCGAGTCGATGTCGTCGAGGTGCGGCCCGAACCAGTTGAACGGACGGAAGAGCGTGAACTGGAGGCCCTGTTCGCCGTACGCCCAGATAACGCGATCGAGGAGCTGCTTGCTGCACGAGTAGATCCACCGCTGCTTGCGGATCGGCCCGTAGACCAGGGGCGACGCGTCCTCGTCGAACTCGGAGTCGGGGCACATCCCGTACACCTCGGACGTCGACGGAAACACGACCCGCTTCCGGTAGCGGACGGCCTGCTTGACGATGCGGAGGTTCTCCTCGAAGTCGAGCTCGAAGACGGCGAGCGGCTGCCGCACGTAGGCCGCCGGCGTCGCGATCGCCACGAGCGGGAGAACGACGTCGCACTTCTTGATCTGGTATTCGATCCACTCCTTGTTGATCGCGATGTCGCCCTCGAGGTACGTGAACCGGGAGTTGTCGAGGAAGGGAGCGATCTTGTCGCTGCCGACGTCGAGCCCCGACACGTGCCAGTCGGTCGTCTCGAGGATGCGCTCCGTCAGGGCGTTGCCGATGAAGCCGTTGACGCCCAGGATGAGGACTCTCATCCGCGCCCCCTCTCGGCCGCGAACGCCGCGCCGTCCATCTCGGGGCATCCGTCGGGCTGGACGGTCACGAGCTCGACGTAGCGGTCGTCGCCGCAGGCCACGAGCAGGCGGTTCTCCTCCGGACGCACCTGGCCGGGAAACGTGTCGTGCGCCGCGAGGCCCGGCAGCCGGGTGCGCCAGACGAACGTTTTCCCGTCGAAGAGGTCGGTGAAGGCCCCCGGAAACGGATGCGTCACCGCGCGCACCAGGTCGTGGACCTCCTTCGCGGGCCGGCTCCAGTCGATGCGGCCGTCCTCGGGGCGCCGCCGGCCGAAGCGCGTCGCCTTCGACTCGTCCTGCGGCCTCTCCGGCGCGGTCCCGGCCTTGAGCTCCTCGAGGCGGCGCGCGAGCACCCGCACGGCCGCCGCGGTCACCCTCTTCTGCACCTCGATCGCGGTGTCGTCGGGCCCGATGGGGACCTCCTCCTGGTCCACGATCTCGCCGGTGTCGGCGCGCGAGCGCATCCGATGCAGCGTGGCACCCGTCTTCGTCTCGCCCTTGGCGACCGCCCAGTTCACCGGTGCACGGCCGCGGAACCGGGGCAGGAGCGAGCCGTGCATGTTGAACGCTCCGAGCGGCGGCTCCCCCAGCATCTCGTCGGGGAGGATGCGACGGTAATAGAAGGAGAAGAGGAGGTCCGGGCGCGCGACCCGCAGCCGCACGATCGCCTGCGCATCGAGCGGGTTCTCCATGATGAACGGCTCGATGCCGTGGGACTTCGCGAGCTCGGCCACGCTCGGGAACCAGCGCGCCTCGTCGGGGTGGTCGCGGTGCGTCGCGAGGAAGACCACGCGTTCGCCCCGCTCGAGCAGGTGCTGCAGACACGCGTGCCCGGTGTCCGAGTAGGCGAAGACGGCGAGGCGGGTCATGAAGAACGTCGGGAGTCGGAAGTCGGAAGTCGGAAGTCGGAGACCGGGGCCGCCGAAGCCTCCGTCTCGCCGAGACCGTAGACCCGGCGCACCCGGAAGCGCGGGCGGCCGCGCACCTGCTGGTAGATCCGGCCCACGTACTCGCCCACGATGCCCAGTCCGGCCATCGCCACGCCCAGCAGCGTGAAGAGGATCGCGAACAGCGTGAAGACGCCCTCGACCTCGGCGCCGTGGATCAGCCGGCGCACGAAGAGGAAGAGGCCGAACGCGATGCCGCCGATCGCCACGAGCGTGCCGAGCAGGCCGAACGCCTGCAGCGGGACGAGCGAGAAGCCCGTCATGAGGTCGAAGTTGAGGCGGATGAGGCGGTAGAGCGAGTACGCCGACTCGCCATGCCGGCGCGCCGCGTGCCCGACCTCGACCTCGGTCGGGTTGCGCGCGAAGCTCTGGGCGAGCGCCGGGATGAACGTCGACGCCTCGTCGCAGCGGTTGATCTCCTCGACGACCTCGCGCGAGTACGCGCGGAGCATGCAGCCGAAATCCGTCAGCCTAAGGCGGGTGATCGTGACGGTCACGCGGTTGACGAGCGCGGAGGCGAGCCTCCGCAGGGCGGAGTCCTGGCGATCGAGCCGGATGCCGCCGACCACGTCGTAGCCCTCGGCGACCTTCGCGAGCAGCTTCGGGATCTCCTCCGGCGGGTTCTGGAGGTCCGCGTCGAGCGTGACCACGACGTCGCCCGTCACGTTCTGGAAGGCCGCGAGGATCGCCTGGTGCTGCCCGAAGTTGCGCGCGAGCTCGAGCACGCGGACCCGGTCGGGGCGCCGCCGCGCCGCGTCCTTCAGGAGCGTCAGCGAGCCGTCGGAGCTCCCGTCGTCGACGAAGACGAGCTCGTAGGGCTGCCCGGTCGCGTCCATCACGGCCGCGAGCCTCGGCAGGAGCTCCGGGAGGTTGCCCTCCTCGTTGTAAACGGGGACGACGACGGACACTCTCATGGGCGGCGAAAGTGTACCGCGCGGCTCGCCGGGCCCACGGCGGACGGGTTGCTATACTGCCGGCGATCTCCCCTCACTCGGCTCGCCTCGATGACTGAATCATCCCGCCGGCTGGCCGGCGTGGCCCTGGCGGCCGTGCTCCTCGCGTCGGTCCTGGGGCTGCTCTGCACGCGGATCGGCGATTACGACGACTGCATCCTGCTGCTCGGCGCGCGCCTCGTGCTCGCGGGCCAGGTGCCGTACCGCGACTTCTACGCGCACTACGGGCCGCTCGGGTTCAGCCTCCAGGCTCTGCTGTCCGGGATCCTCCGCAACCCGCCCCTCGCTCTCCGGATCGGCGAGTCGCTCGCCCTCGTTCTTCTCGGCGCCGCCGGATTCTTCTGCGCTCCGGCGCCCGGCCGGCCTTCGGCGGCCGGCGGACCGCGCTCCTGGGCGGCGGTCGCGTTCGCCCTGGTCCTGTCGGCGGCGGCGCTCCTCGCGTCGTTCTACGGCCTCGCGTTCGCCCTCGCGGCGCTCGGCGCCTTCGCGATGGCGACCTCCGCCGGCGAGGACGCGGCCGCGGCGAATCGCTGGGCCGCCGGCGCGGGCGTGCTCCTGGCGCTCGCCGTCCTGATCCGGCCCGCGTTCGCGGTGTACGCGTCCGTCGCGCTCGCGGGCATGGCGCTCGCCGGGGGGACGCGGCGCGACCGCACGCGGCTCCTGCCGATCCTGGCCCTCTCGGCGGCTGCCGGAGCGGCGGCGGCGTGGCTCCTGCTCTTCCGGGACCTCTCTCCCGCGCAGGCGTTCGACGCGACGGTGGTCGTCCCGCGCCGGCTCTTCGAGGGCGGACAGCGGTACCGCGAGGCCGCCTTTCTCCGCGCCCCCCTGCCCCTGGCGTATCTCCTCGCGACCGTCCACGCCGCGATCCCGCTCCTCTGGGCCGCGGCACTGCCGTCGCGAAGAGGCCGGATCGCCGGGGCCGCCGGGGTCCTCGTCAGCGGCGCGCTTCCCCTCTGGCTCCGCGTCTCGACTCGACCGCAGCGCGACGGCATCCTCGTCGCGGCGGGCGCGGTCGCGATCGCGCTCCTCCTGATCGGGCTCGAGCGCCGGACACTTCGGGACGACGCGACGATTCGGAGCGCGGCGCTGTTCGGTCTCGCCGCGGCGGCCTTCGAGCACTACCTCTGGGCGCGCGCCGACCGGCCGCACTTCCTCCCCTTCCTCGTCCTGGGAGCCGCGGGCGCCGCGGTGGCCTTCGCCGAGCTGCGTCCGCTCGCGCGGGGACTCCTCGCCGGCTTCTTCCTCTTCGTCTGCGGGATGTTCCTGAAGTCGCCGGGGAGCGTGCTGCTGCCCGCCGAGTCGGCGTGGAACGGGGGCCTCGCGGCGGTGCGGCAGCGCTGGCACGCGCCGCGGTCGAGCTGGAAATCGGTCTGGCCCTGCGGCGAGATCCCGGCGGACGCGATCGCCGCGGTCGCGCGCGCCGACCGCCTCGCGGATCCGAAGAGCCGGTTCGTCGCCGTGGCCTCCAACCAGGCGTTCGCGGACCAGGACCCGATCCTCCTCTTCCTCCTGTCGTCGCGCCTGCCCTACACCCGCTGGTACCAGTACGACCCGGGCGTGCAGGACACCGCTCCGGTCCAGCGGGAGATGATCGAGGAGCTGGAGAATTCCGGGAGCCGCACCGCCGTGGTGTGGTCCATCGAGGTCTACGGCGCGAGCGGGCCCGAGGCGGGCGGACGCCCGCGGACGCCGTTCGACGAGGCGTTCGACCGCCTCTATCCCGTACGCGGGCCGCGCATCGGGCTCTACGAGCTGCGGTACCGCGCCGGCGCGTCGCCCTGAGGCGGCACCGTCGTCAGTCCCGAAAGCGCACGGATCCCGAGGCGCTCCAGCGGCGCGGCGGGCTCCAGACGCCCGCGGTGGCGGCATCGGCGGTGACCTCGAAGCGCAGGACGTCGCGCCGGTAGTCGTAGGGCGCGCCGGAGCGGGCGTGGACCGCCGCGTCGAGCGCGTAGACCCCGGGCGCGAGGTCGACCGACGGGATCGCGAGCGAGACCGTGGCGGAGCCGGAGAACGAGTCCGGCGCGTGTCCGTCGAGCAGCGTGTTCGAGCCGAAGACGACCGTGCCCGCGACGGTCGACACCTGGAAGCCGAAGACGAAGTCCTCGAGCGGCTCGCGCGGGCGCACCGTCATCTCGATCGTCGCCGGCTCGCCGCGGCGGAGGCGGCCGGCCGGGCGGCCGTCGCGGTCGAGGACGCGCACGCTCTCGATCGCGGCCGCGCCGGAGCCGACGCGTCCGCCCGCGCCCGCCTCGCGGAGGCGGCGCCGGCCCTCCGTCGCCGCGACGTGCTCGCGGTACCGCGCCACCGTCTCCGCGGCCGGGCCGTCGGCGGCGACCCGGCCGCCCTCGAGCCAGATCGCGCGCCGGCAGCGGTCGGTCACCAGGTTCAGGTCGTGGGACACGAAGATCAGCGTCTTGCCGGCCCGCTCGAAGTCGGCGAAGCGCTCCAGCGCGCGGTGGGCGAAGGCCTCGTCGCCCACGGCCAGCACCTCGTCGACCAGGAAGACTTCGGGATCGCTCGCCGCCGCGATCGCGAAGCCGAGCCGCACGGCCATGCCCGAGGAGTACGTCTTGACCGGCGCGTCGAGGAACTCCTCGACTCCCGCGAAGCGAACGATCGCGTCGAAGCGCTCCGCGATCTGGGCGCGCGTCAGGCCGAGCAGGAGTCCCGTGATCTCGACGTTCTCGCGCCCCGAGATCTCGGGATGGAACCCGGCGCCGAGCTCGAGCAGCGCGGCGAGCCTCCCCCGCACCTCGACCCGACCGCGCGTCGGGCGCAGGATTCCCGCGAGCAGCTTGAGCAGCGTCGACTTGCCCGAGCCGTTCGGGCCGATGACGCCGAGCGTCTCGCCCGGCGCGACGTCGAAGGAGACGTCCGAGAGCGCGACGATCCCATCCGCGGCCGATCCCCGCCCGACCGAGCCGGACACGATCGCCGACTTCAGGGATCCCGAGCCGCGCCCGCGCCTCGCGTAGCGGCGGAAGACCTTCGAGACGCCGGCGACGGAGACGACGGCGGGAACCGCAGGCGTCGGCGGCGAGCTCATCTCCTCAGGCCTCCTCCGCGATCGAGTCGCGCAGACGCTCGAAGATCGCGCCGCCGAGCACGACCGAGGCCGCGGCCCATGCCGCCATCCGCAGCCAGTCCGAGGCCGGGATCGGCCGGAAGAAGAAGAGCGAGTCCTGGACGCCCGCGAAGAACGGCGCGAACGGGTTGAGCCACAGCAGCCAGCGCCAGCGCTCGGGCACGGCCTCGACCGGATAGAGGACCGGCGTGACGAAGAACGCGAGCGTCAGCAGGTTGGCGACGACGTCGCGGACGTCGCCGAAGGGCACGGCGAGGGCCGAGCAGAACAGCGCCGCGCCGAGCACCGTCACGACGAGCAGCGCGAGCACGAGCGGGAAGGCGAGGATCTCCGGGCCCGGGCGGATCCCGCCGCGCGCGGCGACGAAGACGATCGCCGCCGCGAGGACCGGCAGCGCGAGCAGGAGGTGCGCGAGCCGGGCGCCCACCGCCGCCGCCGGGAAGACCTCGGGCGCGACGGTGGTCTTGCGGAGCAGCGGCCCGTTGGCGCGGAACGCCTCGACCGCGTCGAGCAGGGCCGAGGAGACGAATCCCCAGACGAGCACGCCGCCGAAGAGGAAGAGCGCGTAGGGGCGCACGTCGGCACGCGGCGCGAAGACGAAGCGGAAGACGGTCGCGTACACGAGCAGGAGCAGGAGCGGGTTGACGAACGACCACAGGAAGCCGAGCGCGCCGCCGCGATAGCGCGCCGAGAGCTCGCGCCGCACGAGGGCGCGGATCAACGCGCGCTGCGCGATCGTGCGTCGTATCGGAAGAAGGAGGCTCACGCGGCCGGACGCGCCGGACCCCCACCGCAAATCAGAAATCGCAAATGCCAAATCCCGCCTTATTCTCCCATCGTGTCGACGCCGGCATCGTCTCCCCCCGCCGTTTCCTGTCGCGGGCTCACCAAAGTCTACGCAGGCGGCCAGGCCGTCACGGCCCTCGACCGGCTCGATCTCGACGTGCCGGCGGGCCAGTTCCTCGCCCTCGTCGGCGAGTCGGGCAGCGGCAAGTCGACGCTGCTGCACCTGCTGGGCGGCATCGACCGTCCGACCGAGGGCCGCATCGAGGTCGGCGGCCGCGACCTCGGGACGCTTCCGGAGAAAGACCTCGTGCTGTATCGCCGGCGCGACGTCGGCATGGTCTTCCAGTTCTTCAACCTCCTGCCGCACTTGTCCGTCCGCGAGAACGTCGAGTTGCCGCGCCGGCTGGACGGCGGCGCCGGGGCCGAGGCGCAGGCCCTCGACATGCTGAAGCGCGTCGGCCTCGACCACCGCGCCGGCGCGCACCCATACGAGCTGTCCGGCGGCGAGATGCAGCGCGTCGCCGTAGCCCGCGCGCTCGCGACCGGCGCGCGGCTGCTCCTCGCCGACGAGCCGACCGGCAACCTCGACAGCCGCAACGGCGCCGAGGTCCTGCGCCTCCTGGACGAGATCCGCCGGGAGCGCGGCGTGACGCTGCTTCTCGCGACGCATTCCGCGGCCGCGGCCGCGGGCGCCGACCGCGTCGCGACGATGCGCGACGGGAGGCTCGTCGAGTGAGTCGCGGTCCGAGAAGACCGCGCGCGGGCGGACCGGGACGATCGCCAGAAGGGCGACGGGCAGGGCCCCACGCAGGAGGCGGCCTTCGCCTCGTGGTACGCGCGCTGGTCACGGGGCCGGCGAGGCGGCGTCCCGCGCGCGTCGTCCTGCCGGTCCTCGGCGTCGCCATCGGCGTCGCCGCCGCGGCCGCGATCCACCACGCCAACGACAGCGTCACGGCGTCGTTCCGCGAGGCGGCCGACGCGGTCGCGGGCCGCACGGACTTCGTCGTGACGGGCGCCGCGGGGATTCCGGTCGCGGACCTCGAGAGCCTCGCGTTCCTCTGGCGGATGGGCTCGTTCGCGCCTGCCGTCACGGGGACGGCGATCCTGCAGGACGGCTCGAACGAAGTTCTTCAGGTCCTCGGCATCGACTGGGGCGGCGACTCGGCCGTCCGGGACATCCGCCTGATCGCCGCGCCGGGACCCTCGGCGGGCACCGCGGGCACCGCGGGCACCGCAGGTCGCCGGCTCCTCTCGGGCGACGCCGTCCTCGTGCCGGAGCCGCTGGCGCGGCGCCACGGCCTCGCGCCGGGAAGCGTGCTGTCGTTCGTGGCGGGCGGCGCGCCGCGTCGAGCCACGGTCGCCGGCCTTCTCGAGCTCACGGGCGTGGCGCGCGCCTCGGGCGGGGACCTCCTGATCACCGACCTCTTCACCGCGCAGCGACTCCTCGGCAAGGAGGGCCGCGTGGATCGCGTCGACGTCGTGCTCGACCCCGGCGTCTCGCGCGCGGACGCCGCCAAGGCGATCGCCGCGCGGCTCCCGCCCGGACTGTCGCTCGAGCCGCCGGGCCGCGCCGCGGCGACGGCGGACCGCATGGTCCGCGCGTTCCGCTTCAACCTCAACGCGCTCGGGTCGCTGACCCTGCTGGTCGGCGCCTTCCTGATCGCGAACGCCGTCTCGATCGCGGTCCTCCGGCGACGGCCCGAGATCTCGGCCCTGCGCGCGATCGGCTGCGGCCGCGTCGCGATCTTCGCGGCGTTCTGCGCCGAGGGCCTCGCGATCGGGATCCTCGGCACGGCGCTCGGAGAGGTCCTGGGATTCTTCGCATCGCGCGCGGCGCTCTCGGCGGTGGCCGGGACCGTCTCCCGCATCTACCTTCCGGCGGCGCACCTCGCGGGCGCGGCGTATGGCGGCGCGGTCGTGCTGTCGGCAGTCCTCGGCCTCGCCGCGTCGCTCCTCGCGACGCTGCTCCCGGCGTGGGAGGCCACCCGCGTCGAGCCGGCGCCGGCGCTGCGCCCGGGCTCGATCGAGGCCGTCGTTCGCCGGGGATTCGCGCGGCGCGCGGCGCTGTCGGCCGCCGCGCTCGGGGCGGCCTGGGCGGCGTCCCGCGCGCCCGCGATCGACGGGTTCCCGCTCTTCGGGTTCGCGGCGGTGGCCCTCGTCGTGGCCGCCCTCTCCTTCGCGGCGCCGCTCGCCGTGCGATTCGCCGCCGCCGTCCCGAGCCGGATCCTGGGCCGCTCGCTGGGCGCGGAGGGCCGCCTCGCCGCGGGGTTCTTCGGCGGGGCGTCGGCACGCAACGGCACCGCCGTGGCCGCTCTCGCGATGGCGCTCGGGATGACCCTCGCCATGATCGTGACGGTCGCGTCGATCCGCGAGACGGTCCGCGTCTGGGTCTCCTCGACGCTGACGTCGGACCTCTGGATCAAGGCCGACGCCGGCGGGCGCTCCGGCATCCTCGGCGACCTCCCCGCGGAGATCATCCCGCTCATCCGCGCGATCCCGGGAGTCGCGGCCGTCGACCCTTTCCGCGCGCGCGACGCCGTGGACGCGCGCGGACGACCGTTCACGCTCGCCTCCGGAGATTTTCGCGTCATGGGACGGACGGGGGGCGCACCGCTCCTGGACGGCCGGGACTCGCGGGAAATCGCGCGGGGCGCGCGCGAACGCGGAGAGGTCCTCGTCTCCGAGCCGTTCGCACGCCGCTTCGGGACGGCGGCCGGCGGGACGGTCACCCTCGCGACTCCGGCGGGGCCGCGCGCGTTCCGCGTCGCGGGCGTCTACCGCGACTACTCCAACGACCGCGGGACGGTCGTCCTGGACCGCGCGCTCTACCTGCAGATCTTCGACGATCCGCGGATCACGAGCCTCGCGGTCCTCGCCGCGCCGGGAGAGGACGTCGGCGCGCTGCGCCGCCGCATCCTGTCGGAGACGCAGGGTCGCTACGCGCTGCACGTCTCGACCAACCGGGAGCTCCGCGCCGAGGTGCTGCGGATCTTCGACCGCACGTTCGCGGTGACCCGCGCGCTCGAGGCCATCGCGATCGCGGTCGCCGTGCTCGGCATCGCCAATGCGCTGGTCGCCTCCGCCGTCGAGCGGCGGCGCGCGTTCGGCCTGCTCCGCGCAATGGGGGCGTCGGCGGGCCAGATCCGGCGCGCCACGCTGCTCGAGGCGCTCCTGACCGGAGCGACCGGCACGGTGGCCGCCGTCGGCGCGGGCGCCGCGTTCGCGTGGCTGCTGCTCTCGGTGATCAACCCGCAGTCGTTCGGCTGGACGGTCGCCCTCGACGTGCCCGGCGCGACGCTCGCGGCGGCCTCGGCGCTGGTCCTCGCGGCGTCCGTCTTCGCGGGCATCGTCCCCGGCCGCATCGCATCGGCCGTCGATCCCGCCGCGGCGCTGCAGGAGGAGTGATGCGCCGGAGCCCGATTCTCGCCGCGTGCCTCGGACTGCTGCTTCTCGGCGCGGCCGCCGCGACGCTCCAGTTTCCGAAGGATCACGGCTCGCATCCGGACGCGACGCTCGAGTGGTGGTACTGGACCGGACACCTCCAGAGCGACGACGGGAAGCCCTATGGCTTCCAGCTGACGTTCTTCCGCCTCCGCGATCTCTTCCTCGCGCACTTCGCCTGGTCGGACATCGGCGGCGGAAAGTTCGCCTTCGCCCAGAAGACCCACCTCGGACTCCCCGGAATCGCCGGCGCCTCCCCGTCGCACCTGGACGCGTTCAACGAGGACTGGTTCGCGCGCGCGAACGATGGCGACGGCCGGCAGCTTCTCCACGCCCGCGGCCCCAAAGGCGTCGGCGAGCTCTCCCTGACGCTGACGCCGGAGAAGGCGCCGGTCCTCCACGGCGAGAACGGCATCTCGCGCAAGGGCGCCGGCCCGGACGACTATTCGCACTACGTGTCGATCACCAGGCTCTCGGCCGCCGGAAGCTTCACGGCGACTCCTGGCGGCGTGGGCCGCGCCCTCCACGGAGAGGCCTGGTTCGATCACGAGTGGGGGCCCGGCGGTCTTCCCTCGGGCGTGCAGGGATGGGACTGGTTCGCGCTCCAGCTCTCGGATGGCTCCGAGCTGATGCTCTATCGGATGCGGACGGCGTCGGGCGCGTCGCCCTTTTCCGCCGGGACAGGCGTTGCCGAACCGTCGATTCCCAGAACGCCCCAAGACTCCTGGGACTCCACACCGTAGGACGGGTCCGACGGCGTGACGCCCGCTGCGAGCGCGGGTTCCTGGCCGTCGAGTCCCCATTTGGTGTAGCCCGCCCTGGAGCCCAGCACATGGAATCGCGGACCCACCTGCGCTGCCATGCCATTCATCCACAGCCGCGAGCGGACGCCGGATTCGTGGAGCAGGGAGACGAAAGCCTCGGTGTCCGCAGCCATAGGATG
>Ga0207691_10000999_pt1 | contig 28088 bp, 25 predicted proteins | sample KBSM13metaG_FD_184327 | JGI IMG/M metagenome (GOLD analysis project Ga0207691, IMG submission 184327) | Miscanthus rhizosphere microbial communities from Kellogg Biological Station, Michigan, USA - KBS M1-3 metaG (SPAdes) (version 2) | ecosystem: Host-associated > Plants > Roots > Rhizosphere >...
AGCACGTTGTCGGCACCGAAGACCCTGACGCACAAGTCGAGCACTTCGGGCGCGAAGACGACGGCATCCGCAAGAATGCGATGCACGTAAGCGGACGGGCGCGTTGAGATCTTCTCGCGGCACGCCGGAATGTTGTCGAAGCATTGATCCATCCGCGCAATGAGATATGGCAGCGCGCCGCCGCCGTGCGCTGCGATGATCTTGAGCTTCGGGTAGCGATCGAAAAACCCGTCGTAGATCATCCGCGAGACCGCGAGCGACGTGTCGAACGTGAAGCCGATCGACGCCGTGAGCTGGAACCGCACCATGTCCATCGCGTCGACGCCGGGCGGCGCCGTCGGATGCACGAGCACGGGCAGGCCCTTTGCGTCGATCGCGCTCCAGATCGTCGCGAACGCGTCGCCAGTGAGAGGGCGGCCGTCGATGTTGGCGAGCACCATCACTCCCGAGGCGCCTGCAGCGAGCGTGCGCTCGAGCTCCGGGAGCGCGAGTTGCGGGTATTGCCACGGCAGCGACGCGAACCAGCGCAGCCGATCCGGATGCGCCGTGCGCGCCGCCGCCATGTCGTCGTTCATGATGCGCGCAGCCTGGAGGCTCACTTCGGGACCGCCCCAGTAGCAATTCGGGCACGTCAGCGACACGATGCAAACGTCGACGCCCACCTCGTTCATCGTCCGGATCCGGAGGTCGTAGTCGAACATCGCCGGCACCGGTGTCATGAACGGCGCGCCGTCGAGATGAATCGCCCGCATTCCGCCTGCCACCGCTTTCACCGAGTAGCGCGGCCCGCCGTGCTGCTTCAGGAGATCGAACCACGCCTCGGTCAGGCAGTGCGTGTGAACATCAATGACGGGGCTCGCCATGAATCGCTCCTCAATCGACTTTCGCGCCGGAATCCTTGACGGCCTTAGCCCAGCGCGGCTGCTCGGCACGGATGATCGCCGCGAACTCCTGTGGCGTGTTGGACGGCATCGGCTCCATGCCGAACCGAAGCAGCTGATCGCGGAAGTCCGCTGTCGCCTGGATCCTCTGCATCTCGGCCGCGAGGCGGTCGACGACGGCCGGTGGCGCTGCTGCGGGCGCGACAATCCCCTGCCAGGCGCGCCAATCGAACCCGGGAACCGTCGCTGCCACCGGCGGGACCGACGGGATCAACCAGGTCTGAGTGGCGGATGACGTTCCGAGCGGTATCACCTTGCCGGCGAGGATGTTCGGGACGGCGAGTGTCGCGTCGGCGAACATGAGCTGCACCTGCCCGCTCAGGAGATCGGCGATCGCCGCGCCCGTGCCCTTGTACGGAACGTGCTGGATGTCGAGGCCGTTGTCGGTCTTGAGCGCCTCCATGAACAGATGGTGCGGACTGCCGCTGCCCACCGACGCGTAGTTGTACTTTCCCGGCGCGCGCTTGACCGCGTCGATCATCTCGCGGACGTTCTTCGCGGGAAAGCCCGGCGCCGCGATCAGGAAGAAGTCGACCGAACCGATTTGCGCGATCGGCGTGAAATCGCGCACGGGATCGATCGGCGACGGCCGGTAGAGCGCCGGGCTGATGCCGAGCGTGGTCGACGTGGCCATCAGCAGCGTGTATCCGTCCGGCGGCTGCTTCGCGACGAACTCGGCGCCGACGAGCGTCCCCGCCCCGGGTTTGTTCTCGATCACGACCGGCTGATTCAGCCTTCCCGAGAGTCGCTCGGCGATGGCGCGGGCGAGAAGATCGGTGAGCGCGCCCGCCGGATACGGCACGACGAGCTTGATCGGTCGCGAGGGATACGTCTCCTGTGAAAATGCGAGCGAGGCGACGAGCATGAGCGCCGCTGCCAGGCCGCAACGCCACCGGTGAAGCCGATCCGCCATGAATTTTCTCCGCAGAAAGCACGGAAACTACGGACGCGGCAGGAGGGTGTCAAGAGTGCCTCCGGCGTCGGGAGTGTAGAGTAGCGGCGGTGTCCATTCTCGTCCTCAACACTTCGCCGTTCGTCGAGCAGCAGCGTGTGGCGCTCGAGCACCTCGCGCCCGAAGAGCAGCTTCACACCGACCCGCTTGTCGCTCCGCCTGCCGACGTCGAAGCGCTGCTCGCGTTCAAGCTTGCGCCGGGCATTGCGCGGCGGTTCCCGGCGCTCAAGTTCGTCGCCTGCGCCGGCGCAGGCGTCGATCAGCTGCTCGCGAATTGCGACGTTCCTGCGCATCTGCCGGTCGTGCGCGCATTCGATCCGATGCAGGGACAGCGAATGGCGCAATACGTGACGCTGATGGCGTTGCGCTTCCACCGCGAGCTGCCGCGGCTCGAGGCGCTGCACAGGCAAGGCCAATGGCATCGATTTCTTCCGACCGACGAGCGCAAGCACGCCGTCGGCATCATGGGCTATGGCTCGATCGGCGCGCCCATCGCCCAAGTATTGATGCACCTGGGATTTCCGGTTCGTGTCTGGACGCGTACGTCGCGGCCGATCGATGGCGTCGAGACGTTTGCCGGCCGCGATGGTCTTGCGCCGTTCCTGGCCGGAAGCACGATCCTCGTCTGCGCACTGCCGTTGACACCGGCGACCACGGGACTTCTGGGAGCATCCGCTTTCTCCGCCCTCCCGCGTGGCGCATTCGTCATCAACGTCTCGCGCGGCGCGGTTCTTCGCGAAGACGACCTGCTGGCCGCCGTGGATGCCGGCCGTCTCGCCGGCGCCGCGCTCGACGTCTTCGAAACCGAGCCGCTGCCCACCGCAAGCCGTTTGTGGCGTCACCCGAACATCCTGTGCACGCCGCACATTGCGGCAATGCCGCGTCCCGACGTCGCCGCGCAGCATTTCCTCGAGAATTTGCGGCGCGCGCGCTCCGGGCTCGAGCTGCTGAACGTCGTCGATCGCGACCGCGGGTATTGACTTCACATGAGAGCGTCCTCATGACACTCGCGGCGCAGTGGCGCGCTCCGGAAATTTCGCTGCGCTGGATCGCCGTGTGGCGCCGCAACCAGCTCGTCTGGAGGAAGCTCGCGATCGCGAGCATCCTAGGCAACATCGCGGATCCTCTGCTCTACATGCTGGCGCTGGGCTTCGGCATCGGCGCGTTTATTCCCGAAGTGCAAGGGATGAAGTACATCGCGTTCCTCGGCACAGGAATGGTCTGCCAGAGCGCGATGTTCACGTCGAGCTTCGAGGCCATGTACTCTGCGTTCTCGCGGATGCACGTGCAGCGCACGTGGGACGCGATCATCAATGCGCCGATCTCGCTCGACGACGTGATGCTCGCCGAATGGATCTGGGCCGCGTGGAAGGCGGCCATCTCGACCACGGCGATCCTTGCCGTGATCATGGGACTGGGGTACGGTCATTCGTGGTACGCGCTGTGGATCGTTCCGCTCGGCTTCCTGGTCGGCCTCGCGTTCGGCGCGATGGGCCTCATCATGAACGCGCTCGCGCCCAACTACGACTTCTTCACGTACTTCTTCACGCTGGCGCTGACGCCCGGCCTGCTGTTGTCGGGCGTGTTCTTTCCCGTCGCGCAGATGCCTGGGCCGTTGCAGATCGTCGCGGGTTTCCTGCCGCTGAAGCACGCGATCGACCTCGCGCGCCCGCTGCTGTCGCACAACGTGCCGCCTGATGCGATCCTCCATGTCGCGGTGCTGATCGCATACGCGGTAGGCGCGTTCTACATCGCGCTGGTGCTCACGCGCCGGCGGCTCCTGCGTTGAGCGAGCGCTTCTTCGTCTCGTGCCCGAGGGGGCTCGAGAGCACGCTTGCCGCCGAGCTCGACGCCCAGGGCGGTACGTACGTCACCGCCGCCGACGGCGGTGTCGGTTGCGCTGCTCCGCTCGAGTTCGCCTATCGCGTCAACCTCGAATCGCGGGTCGCGAGCCGCGTGCTGTGGCAGGTCGCGCACGGCGCGTATAGCAGCGCGGACGAGCTGTACGAGCTCGCGAAAGCGGTCGACTGGAATCGCCTCTTCAAGCCGATGCGAACGTTGCGCGTCGACCTTGCGGCAACCCGCTCGCCGCTCTCCAGCCTCGAGTTCGCGACGCTCAAGGTGAAGGACGCCGTCTGCGACCGCTTCCGCGCGGATACCGGCGCGCGGCCGTCGATCGACAAGGACAGGCCCGACGTGCGCGTCCATGCGTACCTCGCCGAGCGCGAGGCGACGCTCTACCTCGACACTTCAGGCGAAGCGCTGTTCAAACGCGGCTGGCGACGCGAGGCCGATGTCGCGCCGCTGCGCGAGAATCTCGCGGCCGGCGTGCTCGCGCTCGCCGGCTGGGCACCGGGGACGCCGCTGCTCGACCCGATGTGCGGCTCCGGCACCATCGCTATCGAGGCCGCGTTGGCCGCCGCGGACATCGCGCCCGGCCAAGGTCGCAGCTTCGGCTTTCAGAAGCTCGCGTGGTACGACGGCCCCACCTGGCAGCGATTGCGCCAGCGTGCGCGCGATCGTGCGCGTACCCCGCCGGCGATGCCTTCCATCTTCGCAAGCGACAGCGATCCGCGAGCCGTCGCGCAATGCCAGCGCAACGCCGCTGCCGCAAAGATTGACGGATGGATCGACGTCCGCGTGGCCGATGTCCTCGCACGTGCCGCACCGTTGCCGGCCGGCCTGCTCGTCGCGAATCCGCCGTACGGCGTGCGACTCGAGGACGAGGGCGCCGTCGCAGCGTTCTACCCGAAGCTCGGCGACGCGCTCAAGCAGCGCTACGCCGGGTGGACCGCGTGCCTCCTCAGCGGCGATTCGCGACTGCCAAAGCTCATCGGCCTCAAGCCTTCCCGGCGAACGCCGCTCTACAACGGCGCCATCGAGTGCCGCCTGTATCGCTTCGAGATGGTGAGCGGGCGCCCGCGGCGCGACACTCGCGCAAGCGAATCGCCGGCGGGCGAATGCTAAAATAGCGCTTTGTCGTCCGAACCCGCGCCTTCTTTCCACCATGCCGATGCTGCCCGCCCGCCACTACGAATCGGAGCATACCCGGTTCATTCGCGAGATGAAGGACCAGCAGCCCGATCTCGAGCAAAAGCAGCGCGAGAGCCGGGCCATCTGGTGGGACAAGCGCCCCGCGGACCTCGCCCGGCGCAAGACGATGGACGAAGGCCGCATCCCGCAGGCGGCGTACGTCTATCAGGCCCAGGACTAGTGGACTCGGGCCACTAGCAGCTTCGCACGTGCACGCAAACCGAGCCGGCATCCTCGCGATGGTCGGCGCGATGGCGTGCTTCATCGTCAACGATTCGCTCGTCAAGTATGCGAGCCAGACGATGCCGGCAACGCAGCTCATCTTCGCCCGGGGCATTATGGCCTCGGCGCTCGTCCTCGGCGTTGCATGGGCCACGGGGGCCACCCGTCGCATCCGCGAAGTCGTGCAGGGATGGGTCGCGTTTCGGGCGGTCGTCGACGCGATGGCCACGATGCTGTTTCTCGTGTCGCTGTTCCATCTGCCGCTTGCGAATGCGACCGCGATCAACATGACGTCGCCGCTCATCATCTCGGTGCTCGCAGCGATGCTGCTGGCCGAGCGGCTCGGCCCCGCGCGATGGATCGCCATCAGCGTCGGCTTCGTCGGCGTGCTGTTCATCATCCAGCCGCGGGCCGACGGCTTCGATGGCTACGCGCTCGTGTGCCTGCTGTCGACCGTGCTGCTGTCCGTGCGCGATGTCGCGACGCGGCGTGTGCACGCTGCCGTTCCGTCGATCCTCGTCACGCTGTCGAACACGATCGCGGTCACGTCGTTTGCGGCGCTGCTGTCGGTGTTCGAAGACTGGCGGCCGTTCAGCCTTTATGAGATAGGCTACCTCGGCGTCGTCGCCGTTTTCCTGTCGACGGCGTACTACCTGCTCGTGGTGAGCACCCGGCAGGGCGATCTCTCGCTGATCGCGCCGTTTCGCTACTCGGCGCTACTCTTCGCGACCGCCGCCGGCTTCATCGTCTGGGGCGATGTGCCTAATGCGTTCGCGTGGGGCGGCATCGCGCTCGTCGTCGGCTCCGGTATCTACGTGCTGCGGGTCAGCCGACGCGCGCGGCGCGCACCGGTCACGCCCGACTGAAAACAGGGTCAGAGACGAATTTCCGCGTTTCTACTCTCCGGCGGCGCGCTCCACATCGTCCAGCGCCGGAACAATCGTGCGCCGGTGTTCACGCGCGCTACCGATCGCCTGTTCTATCGATCCGACTATCGCTGGTCGAGTCATCGTGCCAATGCCTATGGGAACCGTGATCCCGCAGTGACGGCACACCCTGCCGTTGTCGCGCTCGCATCGTCCGAGGTCGGCGCGGCGACCGTCTTCCCGTGGGCCGGCGGCGAACAGGCGAGAAGGAGCAAGCTCTTCTCTGATCCTATTTATCGTCGGCGCGAATCTCTACGTAGGACCGGTCGCGCGTCTGCCGCACCCAATCCTGGAACGCTTCCTCCGATTTGCGCTGGCGCAGGGCGGCGCGCGCCTGTTCACGGGCCTTTTCCTTCGTCACGTCCTGCGTCCGCCGCTCCTGCACCTGGATCAAGTGCCAGCCGAATGGCGTGCGCACCGCGCCCGATAGCTCTGCCGGCTTCAACGCATTCATGGCGCGCTCGAAGTCGGGCACGGTGTCGCCGGGGGAAACCCACCCCAGGTCGCCGCCCTTCGCGGCGCTCGCGTCTTCCGAGTTGGCCTTCGCCTGGTCCTCGAACTTCGCACCCTGCACGATCCGTTCGCGGATTCGCTCGATCTTGATCTTCGCGTCGTCGTTCGACGTGGTCTCGTTGACCTTCACGAGAATATGGCGAAGCTTCGTCTGCTCGACGACCGACGGGTTGTTGCGGCTGCGCACCTCCAGCAGCTTGACGATGTGAAAGCCGCTCGCCGAGCGCAGCACCGGCGAGACATCCCCTGCCTTCATCGTGCGCACCGGCTCCGCAAACACGGTGGGAAGCCGCGCCGGCGTGCGCCAGCCTAGCGCGCCGCCCTGCAGAGCGTCGGGAGCGTCCGAGAAGCCCGCGGCGACCTGTGCGAAGTCGGTGCCCGAACGCACCTGCGACAGCGCCTGTTCGGCCCGGCGCTGGCGAACGTCGATCTGGTCAGTGGACGCCTGCTCGGGGACGGTCACCAGGATATGCGCGAGCCGGTACTCGATCTCGCCTCCCGCCTGCGCATCGAGCGTCGCGAGCAGATGGTCGACTTCGGCATCGCTCACGTTCACGCGGCTTTCGACCTCGCGTTCGCGCAGCCGCTGCACCGTGATCTCGTTGCGGATGTCGTTGCGGTACTTGGCGAACGGAATGCCTTCGCGCTCGACCGCCTTGCGGAAGTCGTCGTTGGAGAGCTTATTGTCCTCGGCGATGCGTGCGAGCGTGCGCTCGACCTGCGTGTCGTCGACACGGATACCGGTATCCTTCGCGTATTGCAGCAGCACGCGCTCGGTGATGAGGCGCTCGAGCAGCTGCTTCTCCAGCACGTCGGGTGCAGGCGGCGTCATGTTGTTAGTCTTCATCTGGCCCAGCACGACGCGCTTCTGCTCGTTGACGTCGTATTGCGTGAGCGCCTCGTCGTTGACGATCGCGACCACGCGGTCGATCGGCACCGATTTGTCGAGCGACGGAGTGCTGCGGACCGGCGCAGAGGATGACGCCGCCGGAGCGGCCGTGGGGACGGGCGGCGCTGCTCCCTGCGCGAATGCGGCTGCCGCGAACGCGGCTACCGACGCCACCATGCCGGCGCCCAACGCGGCCGCAAACCATCGTGCGGCACGCGGCCGCGAAAAGAAATCGGAGAGCATTCCGGACCTCAATATTCCTGAAACGGCTCGTCGCGAAAGCGCGGCGTTACCGTTGGATCGTTGGTTTGCTGGTACCCAGGGACGCTGCGGCGCAGAAGGTCGAGGGGATTAGTCCCGAACCTGGCCAATCCGTTCAATTCGATCTGCAGATAGATCGAGTTCGACGTCGTCTGCGTGGTCGTCGCCAACCGCTGGCCGACGAGCCGGAGGGTCCAGCAGTCGGCATTGTACTCGACCCCGGCCACCGCCTCCAGCGTCTTGCTGTCGAGGAGCGAGAAGTTCCACCGTCCGAGCAGCGTCCAGGCCGGATTGACGGGCAGCTGGAACGACAAGTCGAACTGGTTGAGGCGCGAGGTCTGGCCTATCGGGTCGAACACCTGCCGGTTATAGGTGTAACTCGCGTTGAAGACCCGCCCCGGTGCCGGGGTATACCGGATACCCCCCGTCAAGCGCTCCGTCTGTTGCGCATCCTGGTTGTATTGCCAGAGCGCGGCGATCGACCAGGCGTCGGACAGCCGTCCTTCCGCCCCGACGAGGAGATCCGACGTGGAGGCTGATCGCGGCGATTCGTTGAGCACCACCTGCTGGTTCTGGAAGTAATAGCGCTGGCCGATGGCGAGGCGCAGCCGTTCGCCGCCCGTCGTCGGATCGAGCAGCCGGGACGTGAGCGCGAGCGTGAGCTGGTTTGCGTCGCCGATGCGGTCGTTGCCGAGATAGCGATTGACGCTGAACAACTGACCGAAGTTGAAGTCGTCGACTGCCGTGTCGAACACCGGCGCCTGGCTCTGATTGCGATACGGAACATAGACGTAGAACGCACGCGGCTCGAGCGTCTGCACGAAATTCTGACCGGCGAAGCTCCAGTCGCGCTCGAAGACCACGCCGGTGTCGACCGACGAGATGGGTATCGCGTACGTGAGCTTCGAAGGAACATTCGGCCGCACTTCGTTCAAGTCGTACTCGCGCAGGTGGATCCCGGTGCGCGCCGCGAACGACCACGCCGGTCCCTGGCGCTCGAACGCGACGGTGGGCCACGCGTAGACACGCTGCCCCGTCGTGAGCGTAGGCTGCCGGAAGTACGCGTACTCGCCGACGCCCGAGAACGTGAGACCGCCCCAGTCGATTTCTCGCAGCGACGCGAGCAGCTGCGGCACGCGGTCGTACGGTATCGGCTGCGGCTGCGCCGGATCCTGCAGCGTCTGGAACGACTGCGTTCGCGCGAGCGCGGTCCAAGGGCCATTCGTGTACGTGATCCCGATTTCGCGCGGCAGCGTGGTCTGCGACGTGAGGCCCACGCGGTCGGACAGGTCGGCGAAATACGTGTCGTCGGAGACCTTGTTGTAGTTCCAATACCCGGTGAGCCCCGGGAGAATGTTGCCCAGATTCTGCGTGTGCCGCGTCGACAGCAGCCATCGGTCGGTGCCGGTGACTCGATCGTGCGGCATGTATTCGACGCCGGCCTGGCCTTGGCCGTTTTCGAGCAGGTAGCGGAACTCGCCGGCAAGCTGCACGCCGCGCTTGCTCATGAGCCGCGGCGTAACCGTCGCGTCGTAGTTCGGAGCGAGATTGAGATAGTAGGGCTGCGAGTATTCGAAGCCGCGAATTCCCGTGAGACCGGTCGTCGGCGTGAGGAAGCCGGTTTTACGCTCGTTCGACAGCGGAAACTCGAACCATGGCGAAAACAGGACGGGCGCGCCGTAGAAGTAGACGGTCGCATCGCGTCCGGTGCCGATCATCCGCGCCTTGTCGATCTCGAGCTCGCCGAGGCGCAGGTACCAGTCCTCGTGCGCAGCGTCGCACGTCGTGTAACGCGCATCGGTCGCTTGGTAGTGATCCGGTCCGGCGAACCGGATTTCCGCAGCGCTGCCGTGAGCGTTGTTCTCGGCGACGAAGAACCGCGGCGACGCGAAGAAGCCGGTTTCCGTGTCGCGCTTGAACTTCACTTCCGGCCCGGCTATCCAGTCGAGTCCGTAGCGGATGAGGACGTCGCCCTTGGCCCAGATCTCATCGGTCAAGATGTTGTACTGCAGCCAGTCGGCGAGCACCGTTTCCCGGCGCGTCCGCAACTCGACCTTCCCCGATGCCTCGACGGACTTGTCGGCCGAGCCTTCGATGCGGTCGGCGCGCAGGAATACGGCGCCCTCGTCGGGCGGCCGCGGCGCCGCCGGCTTCTCCGGAGTCGGTGCGGCGGGCGGCGGGGAAAACGGCGAGCGCGCGGCGTCGGGCGGGGGAATCGCGGGCGGGGTGAGCCGCGGTGCGGGCTTGAGGGCCGGTTCCGGTAGCGCGCCTTCGACGCGCGACGGCGGAACGTCGGCCGACTGCGCGTTCGCCGCGTGCGGCACGAAGAGAGGCGCCGAGGTGAGCACCGCTATCACGGCGATCGGCGAGAGGCGGAAAATCATCACCGGCATTGAGGGGCTTAGGAGCCTGTCGGGCTTCCAGCACCGGCATTCGCGAACGCCGATGGTAAAATCGTGCATTCTAGTGCAGTAGAGTCGGCTTGAGCCTCCGTTCGATGACGAGTGCCCCGGGCACGGGCGATGCCCGGGCCGAAGCGTTGACGGCGTTCGCCGTCCGCGCGCTGTCGACCCCCGCACACTCCCCTAGGGAGGTCCCATTCACGCTTGCGCCGGCGTCAGCCGATGCGAGCTTCCGCCGTTATTTTCGCATCACGCCGCAGACCCCGTGGCACGGCCACGCGACGCTGATTGTCATGGATGCGCCGCCGCCGATGGAAGACTGCCGGCCGTTCGTCCACGTGTCGTCGCTCATGCGCGATGCCGGTCTCAACGCGCCGGCCGTACTCGCGCAGGACATCGCGCAAGGCTTTTTGCTCCTGACCGATCTCGGCACGCGTACTTACCTCGCGGAGCTCGATGCGAAGTCGGCGTCGGCGCTTTACAGTGACGCGATCAATGCGCTCGTCCGCTGGCAGCAGGCCTCGCGGCCAGGCGCGCTCCCGCCGTACGACGAAGCGCTGCTGTCGCGGGAGCTCGCGCTGTTCCCCGACTGGTACGTCGCGAAGCACCTTCGCATCACGCTGAGCGCGACCCAGCGAAATGTGCTCGACACTTCATTCCGGTCGATTCTCGACAACAATCTGGCGCAGCCCAGGGTATTCGTCCATCGCGATTATCATTCGCGCAACCTGATGCGCTCCGAGCCAAACCCGGGCATTCTCGATTTCCAGGATGCGGTGGAAGGCCCGGTCACTTACGACCTCGTGTCGCTCTTGCGCGACGCGTACGTCGAATGGACCGAGGAGCAGCAGATCGACTGGGCCGTTCGCTACTGGCAGCGAGCGCGCGCCGCCGCGGTTCCGGTCGATGCCGACTTCAGCGGCTTCTGGCGCGACTTCGAATGGATGGGCATCCAGCGCCAGCTCAAGGTGCTCGGCATCTTCGCGCGGCTCCGCCACCGCGACTGCAAGGCCGCATATCTCGATGACATGCCGCGCGTATTTTCGTATCTCCGTCGCGCCTGCGAGCGTTACGACGCGCTGTCTCCGCTGCATGATCTCCTGGTCGAGCTGCACGGCGGTGAATCGTGATGCGCTGCCGCTTCGTTCACCGGCACGGCCTGCAACAGTGCTTGCAATGAGCGATGACATCGGCGCGATGATTCTGGCGGCGGGACGCGGCGAGCGCATGCGCCCGCTCTCGGACACGACCCCGAAGCCGCTGCTGCAGGCGGGCGGAAAGCCGCTCATCGGCTGGCAGATCGAGGCGCTCGCCAAAGCCGGCTTTCGCGACATCGTCGTCAACGCCGCGCACCTGCAGCAGAAATTCGTCGATGCGCTCGGCGACGGCAGGGCCTATGGCGTGCGGCTCCGTTGGTCGTTCGAGCGAACGCCGCTCGAAGTGGCGGGCGGCATCGCCACCGCCCTGCCATTGCTGCCGCCCGGACCGGCGTTGATCGTCGCGGGCGATGTGTTCACGGCGTTCGATTACCGCTCGTTCCGCGAGCGGGCGCAAGCGATGGCGCGCAATGCGACCGCGGCGCGCGCGCATCTCGTGCTGGTGCCGAATCCGCCTTATCACCCCGACGGCGACTTTGCCCTCGTCGACGGACGGGTCGCCCTCGACGGTGTCCCGCGGCAAACCTACGCGAGCATCGGCGTGTACGACACGGCGCTGTTTCGCGAACTTCCGCGCGGGTCCCCGCTCAAACTTCTCCCTTACCTCGAACGGTGGATAGCCGACGGCCAGGTTTCCGGCGAAACTTTCGCCGGCGCGTGGGCGAACGTCGGATCGCCAGCGGACTTGGCGCAGCTCGACGCCGAGCTCAGCGCCGCAAGCGCCTCCACGATTCAACCGCGACTTCCACGTACGTGAGCAACCAGCATGAGCGACATTCCGGCCATCGACAACCCGCTGCTCGATTTCCGCGGCCTGCCGCGCTTCGATGTGATCCGTCCCCAGCACGTAAGCCCGGCGATGCAGAATCTCATCGAGTCGGCGCGGGCGACCATTGAAGCGATCGTGGCCGATGCTGGTCCCGCCACTTGGGACAGCGTCGCAGAGCCGCTTGCGGGCGCGCTCGACCGGATCGACCGCGCCTGGGGAGCGGTGCATCATCTCAACGCCGTCGTAAGCAACGCCGAGTGGCGCGACGCGTATCACGATGCGCTGCCGGCGGTCACCGCGTTCTTCACGGATCTCGGCCAAGACGTGCGGCTCTACGCACGATATCGCGAGCTCGCCGCAGCGCCGTCGTTCGCGACGCTCGATGCCGCGAGGCGACGGGTCGTGACGAACGAATTGCGCGATTTCCGGTTGAGCGGCGCGGAGCTGCCGCCGGCAGCGAAGGCGCGACTCAAGGAGCTGCAGGCCGAGCTCGCGCTGCTCGCCGCCAGGTTCGACGACAACCTGCTCGACGCGACCAACGCCTGGGCGCTCTACGTAAGCGACGAGAGCGAGCTCACCGGCGTGCCCAAGAGCGTGCTGGAGGAAGCGCGCGCCGCTGCGGAGGCGGACGGAAAGCCCGGCTGGAAGCTCACGCTGCGCATGCCGTGCTACCTGCCGGTGTTGAGCCACGCCGACAGCCGTACGTTGCGCGCGACGATGCACCGGGCGTTCGCAACACGCGCGTCGGACCTCGGCGCCAGCGAAGCGTGGGACAACACCCCGGTGATAAGGCGAATCCTGGTTCTGCGCCGCGAGGCAGCGCAGATTCTCGGCTACCCGAATTTCGCCGCGCTGTCCCTCGTGCCGAAAATGGCGAAAAGCGTCGACGAGGTGCTCGCGTTCCTGCGCGATCTCGCGCGCCGCGCAAGGCCGTTCGCGGAGCGCGATTACGTCGAGCTGATCGAGTTTGCGGCCTCCGAGCTCGGGCTCGGCACGCTCGAGCCGTGGGACCGTGCGTACGCATCGGAAAAGCTCAAGACCAGCCGATACGCGTTCTCCGAGCAGGAGCTGCGCCGCTATTTTCCCGAGGACAAAGTGCTGGCGGGCTTGTTCCGCGTCGCGGAGACGCTGTACGGCATCTCGATCCGCAAGAGCGAGGCCGCGACGTGGCATCCCGATGTCGGCTTCTTCGACGTCCTCGATGCGTCGGGTACGGTAATCGGCCACTTCTATCTCGACAGCTACGCGCGTGCCGGCAAGCAAGGCGGCGCTTGGCAGGACGACGCCATCAATCGCCGTCGCTCAGGCACGAAAGTGCAGCTGCCCGTCGCGTACTTGAACTGCAATCTTTCCGCGCCCACCGCCAATGGTCCGGCGACGTTCACGCACGACGAGATCATCACGCTCTTCCACGAGTTCGGCCATGGTCTCCACCAGTTGCTGACGAGCGTCGAAGTCGCCGGCGTATCGGGCATCCAGGGAGTCGAGTGGGATGCCGTCGAATTGCCCAGCCAGTTCATGGAGAACTTCTGCTGGGAATGGAACGTGCTGTCGCAGATGACCGCGCACGTCGACAGCGGCGAGCCGCTGCCGCGCGCGCTCTTCGACCGGATGGTCGCGGCGCGCAACTTCCAGAGCGGTCTCGCGACGATCGTGCAGATCGAATCGGGTCTCTTCGACATGCTGCTGCACTCATCGTACGACCCGGGCGGCGGCAAGACGCCGCAGGACATCCTGGACGAAGTGCGGCGCGAAGTCGCGGTTACGCCGCGGGCGCCCTACGATCGTTTCATGCATTCGTTCGCACACATCTTCGCGGGCGGCTATGCCGCTGGATACTACAGCTACAAGTGGGCCGCGGTGCTTTCGGCCGATGCGTTCAGCGTGTTCGAGGAAGAAGGCGTCGAGTGGCCCGTGGCGGGCGAGCGCTTCCGCGACGAAATCCTGGCGCGTGGCGGAACGCGCGACGCCATGGAGTCATTCGTCGCGTTTCGGGGCCGCGCGCCCCAACTCGACGCGCTTCTGCGGCATAATGGAATGACAACGCCAACTCCGGTCTAGAATCTGGTCACACTGCATCTTCGGGAGGATTGCGAAGGAGAAACGATGGCAGGCAAGCTCAGTCCCAAACGGATCCTGCTCGTCGTCGGCGTGGCGGCGACGGTCATTGCGCCCGCCGCGTCCGCGCAGCAGCAGGTATACCGCTACGTCGACAAGGACGGCAAGGTCGTCTACTCGGACCGCTCGCCGCCGACGGATTCGAAGGACGTGCAGGCGAAGCGCTTGTCGGCCAACTTCATCGAGAGCAACACCGTGCCGATGGCCACGACGCAGGCCGCCGAGCGCTTCCCCGCCACGCTTTACACGTTCGCCTGCGGCACCGTGTGCCAGAACGCCGAAGCGCTGCTCAACCGGCGCGGCGTTCCGTACACCACGGTCAACGTCGAGGACGTGAAGGGGGCGGAGCAGCTCAAGAAGTTGACCGGCGAGCAGCAGGCCCCCGTGCTGCAGCTTGGCGACAAACTCGTGGCCAAGGGCTTCAACGAATCGCGCTGGCAGGCGATGCTCGACGAAGCCGGTTATCCGAAGTCGGCTCCGCGCCGCATCACTACCCCGAAGGGTGCGCCCGAGGCACCCCCGCCGCCGCCCGCGTCCGCGTCCGCTCCGCCGGAAGCCGCGCCCGTGCCTGGCGGCGGGTACCCGAAGAACTAGCGGACCAGGCACTGCTGGGGCAGCCGGCATACGCACTGCGGCGCCCCCCCGTTAAGACGCGGGGCGCAACCCGACGACGCCAAGCCCGCTTAAGACGCGCCGCCCCCCTTGCGCAACTCCGGCTCGAGCCCGAGCTCCTGGATCTTTCTCGTGAGCGTGTTGCGTCCCCAGCCCAGCCATTGCGCGGCTTCGAGCCGGTGACCGCCCGTATGCGCAAGCGAGCGCAGGATGAGCGTGCGCTTGAACTCGCGCAGCAAGCGCTCGCCCACGCCGTGCTCGCCCCGCGCAAGCGCATGCGCAAGCTCCTGGTCGAGCGCGGTGCGCCAGTCGACTTCGCCCACGGTTGAGCCGTCGGGCGCGGTCGCAGGCTCGCGCAGCTCGGCCGGCAGGTCCGCGATCTCGACGCGCTGACCGGGTGCCATCACCGTGATCCAATGGCAGATGTTCTCGAGCTGCCGCACGTTGCCCGGGAACGGAAACGTCGACAGCACTTTCGACGCGGCCTCCGACAGCACTTTCGGCTCGACCGCGAGCTCGCGCGCGCTCTTCGCGAGGAAGTGACGGGCGAGCGGCGCGATGTCGTCCTGCCGCTCGCGCAGCGGCGGCAGGCGCACGCGGACGACGTCGAGGCGATGCAACAGGTCTTCGCGGAACAGCCCGAGCCGCGTGCGCTCCTCGAGATTCTGGTGCGTGGCCGCGATCACGCGGACGTTCGACTTCTGCGGCGCGTGACCGCCCACCCGGTAGTACTCGCCATCGGCGAGAACGCGCAGCAGGCGCACTTGCAGATCGGACGGCATGTCGCCGATCTCGTCCAGGAACAGCGTGCCGCTCTCGGCTTGCTCGAACCGCCCGCGGCGCGCGCTCTGCGCACCGGTGAATGCGCCGCGCTCGTGGCCGAAGAGCTCGGACTCGAGCAGGTCCTTCGGGATCGCCGCGGTGTTGATCGCGATGAACGGCCCCAGCGCCCGCGGGCTGTGACGGTGCAGCGCGCGCGCGACGAGCTCCTTGCCGGTGCCGGATTCGCCGGTGATCAGCACCGTGGCACTCGACTGCGACAGGCGGCCGATCGCGCGGAAGACATCCTGCATCGCCGGCGCCTGCCCGAGCATCTCGGCGGCGGCCGCCGACGCGGGCTCGACCGTCGTCTGCGCCGAGGACTCGGCCATCGCGCGCCGGATGAGCGCGACGGCGTGATCGACGTCGAAGGGCTTCGGCAGGTACTCGAACGCCCCGCCCTGGAAGGCGGCGACCGCGCTGTCGAGGTCCGAGTACGCGGTCATGATGATGACCGGAAGGCGGGGAAACCGCTCCTTCACTTTCTCGAGCAGCACGAGCCCCGATTCGCCCGGCATGCGGATGTCGGAGACGAGCACGCACGGATCGCCGCTGCCGATCGCCTGCAGCACCTCCGCGGCGGACACGAAGGACTCGTAGGCAATGCCGTCGCGCTCGAGGGCCTTCTCGAGCACCCAGCGAATCGAGCGATCGTCGTCGACGATCCACACGGGCTTCGCGATGTTCACTAGAGGTCGCACGCTTTGCATTGCGGAGGTGGCTTCGCTCATGGTGCGTGGCCCGAGGTACGCGATTCCAGCGGGAGCAGGACCGTGAACACGGTGCTGCCCGGCACGCTCTCGCATTCGATCGACCCTTCGTGCTGCGCGATGAACGCCTGCGCGAGCGTCAGCCCGAGGCCGCTGCCGCCCTCGCGCCCGGAGACCAGAGGGTAGAAGATCCGATCGCGTATCGCCGCCGGAATGCCCGGACCGTTGTCCTCGATGGAAAGAGCGAGCGCGACCCGACGCCGCTTGCGCGCGAGCGTGACGTAGCGCGCGACGCGCGTCGTGACGCGGATGCGCGGATCCGCGGGCGTGGCGTCGAGCGCCTGCGCCGCATTGCGGACGATGTTGAGCGTCGCCTGCGTGAGCTGCTCCGGATCAGCGTCGAATTCAGGGAGGCTCGCGTCGAAATCGCAGACGATGTCGACGCGCGGAAACTCGGCCTGCACGAGGCTCTTCACGCGCGACACGATCTCGTGGATGTTCGTGGGCTGGAACGTCGGCGCCCGGTGCGGCGTCAGCAGGCGGTTGACGAGCGACTGCAGGCGATCCGCCTCGCCGATCACCACCTGCGTGTATTCGATGAGCTGCGGCCGGTCGAGCTCGCGCTCTAGAAGCTGCGCGGCGCCGCGAATGCCGCCGAGCGGATTGCGGATTTCATGTGCGAGATTCCGGATCAGCTCGCGGTTGACCTGGTGCTGCTCATTGAGCCGCTCTTCGCGAGCGATCTTGAGCTGCTGGTCGATCTGCCGGAACTCGAGGAGCAGCGCGGCATCGCGCGCCTCGACCGGCGACACCGTGCACGTGAGGTGGAGCTTCGCCTTGCCGGCGACGGTGAGCTCGAGCTCCTGCTCCGTGTACGTCGCACCAACGTGCACCGCCTTGTCGATGGCCGCCGTCAGACCCGCCGCATCGACGAAGACCTGGTCGGGCCGGTGGCCGACAAGATTTTTCTTCGCGAGCTCGAAGAGGTTCTCCGCCGCGGGGTTCGCGTACGTCACGCGCCGCGCGCCGTCGAGCATCAGCACTGCAGTCGCCAGCAATTCGAAGCCGGCGACGGCGGCGCCGGCCTCGTCGCTGGCGGCGGCACGCAGGGGAAAGAGCTTCGGGACGGCGATCATGGCAGGCGCGCCTCCGAAGGCGTGCATGCCCAAGGAATCGCGTGCAACGACCAGCAAAATCCGCGCCCAGCCGCTAGCGGGATGCGCCGCAAGGGCGGGATGCGCCGTAAGGGCGGCGCGGCGGGTAGCGCCGTTACTTGACCGCTGCGAGCTCTTTCTTCAGCGCTTCCACGTTCTTCTCGTGCACGGCGACCGATTGCTTGAGCCGCGCGATGCGAGCGCGATACTTCTCGGCGTCCCCTTTTTCCTCCGGCAGCGCAGGCGGGGCTCCGTCGGCGTAAGCCACGCGCGATTCCGTCAGGAGCTTCTCCTCCGACGCGAGCTCCTCCCCGAGAACCTTGCGGCGCACGCCATCGCGTCCTTTCTGCGTCTCCGGATCGACCCGCGGAAACGATGCGGGTGTCGGAACTTTCGGCGTCGATGTCGAGGGCGATGCCGGCGACGACCCGGCTGCCGGTTTGCCGTCGCCATCGGGCACGTTGAAATAGGAGAAGGCTCCCGACTGCGTGGCGCAGCGATACGTATCGCCCGCGAGCCACATCGGCTTGTTGACGCAGCCCGACTCCTTCGCTTTCTCGGCGAGCGTCGCGCCCGTCGCGGTCGTGCAGGCGAGCGCCACTCCCGCGAACACGGGAGCGCGCATCATGAAACCGGCGATGAATTGGCGAGGAGATCGTCGACCCGGCATGCAGGGAGTTTATTGAATTCTCGCGGGTCAGGCAAAGAAGGGGCGGGCCCGCGAGGCCTGCCCCTTCCGATGTCACTGTCTGGAGCGAGAGTCGCGCTCGTGCAGCCAAATGCGCGGCTACAGGCTGTAATACATGTCGTACTCGACCGGATGCGTCGTCATCCGGAACCGCGTGACCTCCTCCATCTTGAGGCCGATGTAAGCGTCGATCATGTCGTCGGTGAAGACACCACCCTTCGTGAGGAATTCGCGATCCTGGTCGAGCTGATCGAGCGCCTCGTCGAGGGACGCGCAAGGATGCGGCACTTTCGCGGCTTCCTCGGGCTCGAGGTCGTACAGATTCTTGTCCATCGGGTCGCCGGGGTGAATCTTGTTCTGCACGCCGTCGAGTCCAGCCATCAGCATCGCGGAGAACGCGAGATACGGGTTAGCGGTCGGGTCGGGGAAGCGCACCTCGATGCGGCGGCCCTTCGGGTTCGCGACATAGGGAATGCGGATCGCGGCCGAGCGATTGCGGGCCGAGTAGGCGAGGTTGATCGGCGCTTCGAAACCGGGCACGAGCCGCTTGTAGGAGTTGGTCCCGGGGTTCGTGATTGCGTTCAGAGCCTTCGCGTGCTTGATCACGCCGCCGATGTAGTACAGAGCGAAGTCGGAAAGACCTGCGTAGCCGTCGCCCGCGAACAGATTCTTGCCGTCCTTCCACACCGACTGATGGCAGTGCATTCCGGAGCCGTTGTCGCCGACGATCGGCTTCGGCATGAACGTGGCCGTCTTGCCGTACGCGTGCGCCGTGTTGTGGACGGCGTACTTGAGAATCTGCAGCCAGTCGGCGCGTTTGACCAGCGTCTCGAACTTCGTGCCGATTTCGCATTGGCCCGCATTCGCGACTTCGTGGTGATGCACTTCGACCTCCACCCCCATCTGCTCCATCGCGAGGCACATCGCGGAACGGATGTCCTGCAGCGAGTCGACCGGCGGAACCGGGAAGTAGCCGCCCTTGACCGACGGCCGGTGCCCCATGTTGCCGCCCTCGAACTTCTCGGCCGACGACCAGGCGGCCTCGCTCGAAAAGATCTTGCAGTAGCTGCCCGACATGTCGACCGACCATTCGGCGGCGTCGAAAACGAAGAACTCCGGCTCGGGACCGAAATAAGAGGTGTCGCCCAGGCCGGTGGACTTGAGATAAGCCTCCGCCCGCTTCGCGAGGGACCGCGGATCGCGCTCATAGCCCTTGCCGTCGGACGGCTCGATGACGTCGCAGGTGATGTTGAGCGTTGTCTCGTCCATGAACGGGTCGATGTAGGCCGCGGCCGCGTCCGGCATCAGCAGCATGTCCGAAGCCTGGATGCCCTTCCAGCCCGCGATCGACGAGCCGTCGAACGCATGCCCGCTTTCGAACTTGTCATTCGTGAACTGCTTGCTCGGCACGGAAACGTGCTGTTCCTTGCCGCGGGTATCGGTGAAGCGAAGGTCGACGAACTTGACGTCCTTCTCCTTGAGCATCTTGAGGACGTCGGCAGGGCTGGTCATGCGGGTCTCCTTGGTGACATGCGCAGGTCTACGATGCGTTGCAATGCAGGCGGGTGAAGCTTGAGCGAGAACTATGCCATACCGGGTTGAAGCGAAATGCCAATGGAAACGCAGACTTGCGCGTTGCGGGCTCGGCAGCGGGCGGCGGTTTGCACCATTTGAGCGCGATCATACACAACGACGCCTCGAGACGGTGCAGAAGAAGGGCCAATTGTTGTAGAGCGGCGTCGCTACAGCAGAACGTGCTGATTCACACGGCTCGAACGTGCGGGCGGGACGACGCGAACAGCGTCGAGTTCCTGCATGTATCTGAATTTGATGCGTTTATGGCGGAGTCCGAAGCGCACCGACCGGTGCATAGAATATCCCTGCTCCCTTTCGCCGTTCACTTGGGCTGAAGCTCACGGATAGAACATGTAAAGGCGATACCCGGCCTGCGTCGTAGCGCTGGCGTCGATGAATACCTTCAGCGCAACCTCGCCGTTTCCGAGGATCCCGCGCGCAACGTCCGCGGTGCCGCCGGCGTAATCGGTCGGCGCCAGGACGCGGCGCACCACGATGCCATCCTGCGCATCGGTCAGGGTCAGCTCGAGGTGAGGATAGGCGAGCGGCCAGCTCGCGCGATTGCGAACCGTCGCGGTCAGGATCAGAAGACCGCGATGCGCCGGATCGGCCTGCAGGTCGGACGACTCGATCGACAGGTAGCTCATAGCCGCATCGCGCAGCGGACGAATCGCGCAGCCCGCCACGTCGCAAGCACGCTCGAACGCCTGGCGCGTGGCGGGCCAGTAGGAGACGATCGAGTCGCGGAAGTGGTAGGCAGCCTGCGCGGCCATCAGCACAAGCAGGAGAACGATGGCCACCACGTACGCGATCGTCCGCGCGCGTGGCGAGGTGGTCGCGGGTGGAGCGAAGCGATCGGCCGGAGGCGCATCGGCCGCGGGTGGCGCTGGCGCAGAAGCAGGCGGCGGCGAATCTGCGGGTGGGGAGGCAGGGAGATCCGGCGGCGGCGCAATCGGCGCCTCCAGCGAGGCGGCGTTGCGCAGCGTCAGCGTCGGCGGTCCGAGCGCAGCTTCGGAGAGCGGTTGCTGGGCGCCATTCGGCACGGCCAGCGAGACCTCGTGCTCGACGCCGTTGAACACCGTCTTGCACTGACCGCAGCGAACCTGTCCGCCGCGAAGCGCCAGTTGCGCCGGCGTGACCCTGAAAACGGTCGAGCAACCGGGACAGCGGGTGTATTTTTCTCCGGACATCGGGCGATTCGGGAGGGCGGCACGCGCGGATGCGGGCACGCCGGGGCCTATGGAGTCAGGTCAAATTTTCGGCGGAGAAACTGGACCAGGCGCCGTTTGTCCCGTTTCTCCGGCCGGCCCGATTTCTCGCAACCCCGCCAGCGCGACCCACCCGTCCTCGCTTTCGCAGACGCGGATATTAAACCACCGCGCATACGCCTCGATGACCGCGTCGGCCTGCGCATCGAGAATGCCCGACAGCACGATGCGGCCGCCTTGGCGCGATCGCCGTGCGAGCGACGGCGCGAGCGCGATGATCGGATTGGCGAGGATATTGGCGACGATGACGTCGAACGCTCCGTCCTCGGTCAGACTTTCGACGGGGACGAACGACGCACCGACCCGATTGCGCAGCGCGTTCGCGCGGCTCGCGACGAGCGCCTGCGGATCGATGTCCGTGCCGACGACGCGGCACGCGCCGAGGCGGGCGGCGGCAATCGCGAGAATGCCCGATCCGCAACCGTAATCGAGAACCGATTCGCCCTGCCCCAGTTCGCGGACGAGCCACTTGAGGCATAGCCGCGTGGTGGGATGCGAACCCGTTCCGAACGCGAGCCCCGGATCGAGCTCGAGATTGATCGCAGCCGGGTCGACGGGCTCGTGCCACGAGGGAACGATCCAAAGCGACTCCGCGATCTTCTGCGGCGCGAACTGAGCTTGCGTCGCACGTACCCAGTCGTGGTCGGGAACATCGAACGTCTCATGGGGTGGCAAGCGGAGGCCCGCGCCGGCGAGCTTGGCGCTTGCCGCGGACAGCGTCGCCGCGTTTGCAAATAGCGCGGTCACCCGGCAGAGCGGCCACCGCGAGCCGGACTCGCCCGGCTCGTCGTACAAGGGCGCTTCGTCCGGCGTGTCCGCGCGCGCGTCGGCGATGTCCACCGACTGCGCACCGGCGTCGAGAAGCGCGTCCGACCAGCGGTCGGCGCTGCCGGTGTCGGCGTCGAAGCGGAGCCCCTTGGTGCTCACAGCGCCGGTTCCCGCATGCGCCGCTAGCCGACCTGCTTGCGTTTCGCGAGCTTCTCTTCCAGATAGTGGATCGACGTTCCGCCGCGAACGAACTTCTCGTCGAGCAGAAGCTCCTGGTGCAGCGGAATGTTCGTCTTGATCCCTTCGACGACCATCTCGGAAAGAGCGATCCGCATCCGGGCGATCGCCTGCTCGCGCGTGTCGCCGTACGCGATGACCTTGCCGATCATCGAGTCGTAGTAGGGTGGAACGAAATAGTTGTGGTAGGCGTGCGAATCGACGCGAATGCCGGGCCCGCCGGGTGCGTGATACGACGTGATGCGCCCTGGCGACGGCACGAAAGTGTACGGGTCCTCGGCGTTGATCCGGCACTCGATCGCATGCCCGCGGCGCACGATGTCGCGCTGGCGAAAGGAAAGCTTCTGCCCCGCCGCCACCTTGATCTGCTCCTGCACGAGGTCGATGCCCGTCGTGAGCTCCGTGACGGGATGCTCGACCTGGATCCGCGTGTTCATCTCGATGAAAAAGAACTCGTCGTCCTGGAACAGGAACTCGAACGTGCCCGCGCCACGGTAGCCGATCTTGCGGCATGCGTCGACGCAGCGCTCACCGATCCTCGTGAGCGCCCGCACGGCGAGGCCCGGCGCGGGCGCCTCCTCGATGATCTTCTGGTGGCGGCGCTGCATCGAGCAGTCGCGCTCGAACAGGTAGACGGCGTTCTTGTGCTCGTCCGCGAGCACCTGGATCTCGATGTGCCGCGGATTGCCGAGGAACTTCTCCATGTAGATTTGCGGATTGCCGAAGGCCGCCTGCGCCTCGGAGCGCGTGAGCGTCGCCGCGGAGACGAGCGCGGCTTCGGTGTGCACGACACGCATCCCACGCCCGCCGCCGCCGCCCGCTGCCTTGATGATCACCGGATAGCCGATGCCCCGCGCAATCCTGACGATTTCCTTGGGGTCGTCCGGCAAGGCGCCCTCAGGTCCGGGGACGCACGGCACGCCGGCTTTTTGCATCGCCACTTTGGCGCTGACCTTGTCGCCCATGAGGCGGATCGTGTCGGGGCGCGGACCGATGAAGACAAAGCCCGAGCGCTCGACCTTCTCGGCGAAGTCGGCGTTCTCGGACAGGAAGCCATAGCCCGGATGGATTGCCTGGGCGTCCGTGACCTCAGCCGCCGCGATGATCGCCGGCACGTTGAGGTAGCTCGCGGAGGAAGCGGGCGGCCCGATGCATACCGACTCGTCGGCCAGGCGCACGTACTTCGCCTCGCGATCGGCCTCCGAGTGCACCATCACCGTCTTGATGCCGAGTTCGCGACACGCGCGCTGGATCCGCAGCGCGATCTCGCCGCGATTGGCGATCAGGATTTTGCCGAACAGCTGGTTCGGGGGCTTGGCCACGATGGGCGCGACGAAAGACGCTGCGGGAAACTCAGGAGGCGTAGCGGCCCGAGCTCAGGCGATCACCACCAGCGGCTGCCCGAACTCGACCGGCTGGCCGTTCTCGGCCAAGACCTGTTTCACGACCCCCGCTTTGTCGGACTCGATCTCGTTCATGAGCTTCATGGCCTCGATGATGCAAAGCGTGTCACCCACCTCGACGGTATCTCCCACCTCGACGAACGGCTTGGCGCCCGGTGAGGCCGCACGGTAGAACGTCCCGACCATCGGGCTTCGTACCTGGTGGCTCTCCGTTTCGGGCACTGACGGTGGCGCGGGCGGCGCGGCAGCCAGCAACGGCGCGGCAGCGGGCAACGTGGCCGGCAGCACCACGGTTGATGCGGCGGGGCTTGCCGACACGGCGCGAGTGATGCGCACGCGCTCTTCCCCCTCTTCGATTTCGAGTTCGGCGATGCCGGAACTCTCGACCAACTCGATCAGCGTTTTGAGCTTTCTTAGGTCCATCCTGTAGGACCTCCTTTATTATGGAGCCGGGAGTTTCGCGCAGATGGGCCCGTTTTGTCCAGCGATGACGAAAGATGGCAGCAGACAGGTCCGCGGCCTGCCGCCAAACCCGCGGCCTTGACGGCGGCCGGACAAGGGCATTCGATTGTTTAGTCCCGGCAACGCCAGCTCGCGATGCAACGGCACCCCTAGCCGATGCAAACGTGGGCCACCCCGGCCAAGTCCGGGACGTGCGCGACTGGTACTGTCCAGCGGCGCGCGATTTACGGGGGTTAGATGTTCCTTGCCAGCAGTTGCCCGAGGATGTTACGTAAATCCGAGGTCTTGATGGGGCCCAACTGCTTGTGGCTGATGTTTCCCGACCGGTCGACGATCAACGTGTACGGCAAGGCACCCACAGCATTGCCGAGCGCCTTCGAAAGTTCCACTGCGCCATAGCCCCCGATGAGCGCGGGGTAGTTAAGTCCTAGCTCGGCCGCGAACTGCTTGACCTTTGCCGGCTCGTCGATCGCGATCCCCACGAACTGGAGCCCTCGATCGCCTAACTCGCTTTGCAGCTTGACAAACTCCGGCATCTCCTCCCGGCAGGGGACGCACCAGGTCGCCCAGAAGTTGACGACCAGCACCTTGCCTTTCCATTGCGCCAGTGCCTGTTCCTGGCCACGGGTGTCCGGCAGCGACACTCCGAGCAGCGTCTTGCCACCGGCCGGATCCGCATCGAGGCGCGCGCGGCCGCCGAAATACCAACCTCCGGCCAGCGCGATGAAGCCTACAAGGGCGAGCAAGATCCAAGTGGAGCGGGCGTTTAGACGTGGCATTGCGGGCCGCACTTAAAAGTGTGTGTGCTCACACCGCGAAGGCTCTGGCGCTAGTGCGCCGAAGTCAGGCGATCGATCAGTTGAACCAGGACTTCTTCGGTGGATTCGCGCTCACGGGCTCGCCAGGTCGCCCGCCCGGACCCGGTAGGGCGACCGTGACCTTCTGGAGTTGCAGGGGGTAGCAGACGCCGGCATCCGCGCAACCTTGAGATTCCGCCGTGACCGTGACCGGAGACCCGGGGCGCGCGCCTTGCAGCGGGAGCCGCACCGCAACGGCGCCGCGGTACGTTTCCACGTCACCAAAGAACTCGTCGTGTTTCATCGTGCCGGACGGAAGCGAGGGAGCGGCGGCGAGCGCCACGGGCTCGACGGAGAATTTCAGCTTGTCACGGTAAAGGTAATAGCCTTTCGCAATCGCGAAACGTGCCTCGACCGTATTTTCGTCCACGGCCTGAACGCTGAAAGCGAATGCTCGCTCCGGTTCGAGCAGCTTCGGCTGCTGTCCCCATGCTGGCGCAACCGAGACGATGGTGGTCAGTGCAACGGCGCCAACGAACCGGGGACCTGCGGCAACGCGCGGAACGTCGATCGCGTTGCGAACGCGGCGGCTGCCGGCACGTTTGGCCGCCGATCCCGTCTCAGCCGCCGGCGGTTTCATCGACGATCCACTGGAGATACGTTGCAAGTCCATCCACCACCGGGACAGCGACGATCTCCGGAAGCTCGTAGGGGTGCTGCGCTCGGATCGCCGTTTCCACTTCATGATAAAGGGATTGCCGCGTCTTCACGACGAGCGGAGTCTCCTGCGCAGTTTCGATTTTGTCTTGCCAGTGATAGAGTGACTCCACCGGTGCGCCGACGCTGACGCACGCGGCGACGTGCGATTCGACGAGTGATCGCGCAAGGGCAAGCGCGGAGGCCCGATCGGGCATCTGCGTGAACACCAGGATCGCCGCGCCGGCCAAGGAGCCTCCATGCGATTCGCAATGCTGGTGATTGTACTGGGTTTCCCCCTGATCGATCTGTACGCGACCGTGCGTGTCGCGCGCTGGACTGGGGTGCCCATTGTGGTTTGGCTGGGCCTCGCCGCCGTCGCCGGGTTCTGCCTCTTGCGCAACGAGCGAATCGCATTTCGTGCCAACACGGTCGCGGCGACGCATGGCGAGCAGTTGCTGCTGCGCGGGCTCTTCGACAGCGGCCGCAAAGTGCTGGCCGCCGTGCTGCTGATCATTCCGGGAATCCTGAGCGACGTCATGGCGCTCGCGCTGCTCGCGCTGCGCTTCAACCTCGGCTCGCAATACGCGCCCCGCGCCGCTGGCTCCGGAGATTTTCGCCGCGGCCACCCGTCGATGGACGGCGAGTATCGCCGACTCGACTGAGCTACTTCATCCGGTCGAGCACCGTCGGCTCGGCTTTGTCCGCGCGCCGGTAGGCATGCCTTAACATCAAGGCGCCGATCGCGATCATCGGCAGTGAGAGCCACTGCCCCATCGTCAGGCCGAGAGCGAGATAACCGAGAAAGTTGTCCGGTTCCCGCGCGTACTCGGCGATGAAGCGGCAAATGCCATAGCCCAGCAGGAAAAGTCCTGACGCTGCCCCGAGCGGACGCCGTCGCTGCGTGTACACCCACAGCACGACGAACAGCAGAACTCCCTCGAGGCCGAACTGATACAGCTGCGACGGATGCCGCGGCTCAGGACCGGCCTGCGGAAACACCATCCCCCACGGCACGTCGGTGACGCGCCCCCACAGTTCGCCGTTGATGAAATTGCCGAGACGTCCCGCGGCGAGCCCCAGCGGTACGAGCGGTGCCACGAAGTCGGTAACGGCAAGCCATCGCTTGTGCCGCGAGCGCGCAAAGAAAAGGAGCGCGACGAGAACGCCCAGGAAGCCGCCGTGGAAGCTCATGCCGCCCTGCCATACGGAGAAAATTTCGAGCGGGTGGTCGAAATAGTAGAGCGGCTTGTAGAAGAGCACGTAACCGAGGCGGCCCCCGAGAATCACGCCGAACACGCCGTAGAGCAGCATGTCGTCGACGTCCTGCGCGCGCCAGCCGGTCAGCATGTTCTGCCGCGCGCGCCGCTTGCCGAGAATCACGAACAGCGCGAATCCGACGAGGTACATGAGTCCGTACCAGCGGACCGCGATGGGCCCAACATGGAACGCGACGGGATCGAATTGCGGATGGGTCAGCATCGGCGAGCAACCGCCGCCCGGAGCGGCGGCCGCCTGCTAAGATTGTGAGCATCGATTATACGGAAGGGCGTCTGCGATACCGCGCCTTGCCGCTGTCGTGCAAACGCCCCGCACAGACGCATCGTCGCTCGGAGCTCCCGCATGTCTCACAACCGCCGCTCTAAATTGATCACGCAGGGAATCGCCCGCTCGCCCAATCGCGCGATGCTGCGCGCGGTGGGTTTCGGCGACGGCGATTTCGACAAGCCGATCGTCGGCGTCGCGAACGGTCACAGCACGATGAATCCCTGCAACGCGGGCATCCAGCCGCTCGTCGACCGCGCTATGGCTGCGCTCAAGGAAGCGGGCGCCATGCCGCAGGTGTTCGGCGTGCCTACCGTCACCGACGGCATCGGCATGGGAACCGAAGGGATGAAGTACTCGCTCGTGTCGCGCGAAGTGATCGCCGACGCGATCGAGACGTCGGTCAACGGCCAGTGCATGGACGGCGTGCTCGTCGTCGGCGGCTGCGACAAGAACATGCCGGCCGGCGCCATGGCCCTCGCGCGCATCAACGTCCCCGGCATCTACGTCTATGCCGGCACGATCAAGCCCGGCGAATGGAAGGGCAAGCCGCTCACCATCGTCTCGCCGTTCGAGGCCGTCGGCGCGTTTGCGGCCGGCAAGATGGCGAAGGAGGACTACGACGGCATCGAGCGCAACGCGTGTCCCAGCGTCGGCGCGTGCGGCGGCATGTACACCGCGAACACGATGTCGTCGTCCTTCGAAGCGCTCGGCATCAGCTTGCTCGGCAGCTCACAGATGGCCTCGCCCGACCGTGAAAAGGCCGACTCCGCGGCCGATTCCGCGCGTGTGCTCATGGAGGCGGTGAAGCGCGACCTGAAGCCGCGGGACATCATCACGAAGCAGTCGATCGAGAACGCGGTCGCGCTCGTGATGGCGACCGGCGGGTCGACCAACGCGGTGCTCCACTATCTCGCGATTGCCGCGGCCGCCGAAGTGCCGTGGACAATCGACGACTTCGAGCGCATTCGAAAGCGCGTGCCCGTGCTGTGCAATTTGAAGCCGTCCGGCGATTACGTCGCCGTCGATCTGCATCGCGCCGGTGGCGTCCCGCAGGTGCTGAAGATGCTGCTCGCGCACGATCGCCTCCACGGCGACTGCATGACGATCACGGGCCGCACGATCGCCGAGGAGCTGGAAGGAATTCCATCAGAGCCCCGCGCCGATCAGG
>Ga0207691_10001000_pt1 | contig 28084 bp, 19 predicted proteins | sample KBSM13metaG_FD_184327 | JGI IMG/M metagenome (GOLD analysis project Ga0207691, IMG submission 184327) | Miscanthus rhizosphere microbial communities from Kellogg Biological Station, Michigan, USA - KBS M1-3 metaG (SPAdes) (version 2) | ecosystem: Host-associated > Plants > Roots > Rhizosphere >...
CCCTGGACCCTTCGCTTATTGCCGCTCGTCATTTTTTTGGTAGCTGTACCAACCGCCTATTCTCAGGACACTGCATCACGAGACAAGACCCGCGAAAGGCTCAACACGCTGCTGACACGCGTCGGGCCCGAACTAAAAGTTACTTTTCAGCAAAGCACCAAGAACCCATACAATTTCGCCGGTTCAATGAAAGACGGACTAACGAATTGTGAGAGTCTTGAAATCGTGATGATAGTGACCGAAAACGCCACCATTGGCATCCGCGTTTTCCCGCACTACAGCGGTGGATACATTAATGTCGACAAGGCTCGAAACCCTGTACAGTTGCTGCGAAAGCTCGCACAACTAAATTATTCGAGTTTTCTATTCTGGGGTGCTGATGATACGGGAGATGTTTTTACCGGCTATACCTTCACACTCGAATCCGGTTTTCCTGACGCGGCAATTACGATCGTGCTCGAAAGCATTAAAAACGCCGACAAGTTTGTTGGTCAGATGAAACCGTCGATCGACGGGTCGAGCGCTCCTTAACTAGCGCGACTAAAACCGAAAATCAAAAAGGGCATCCGATTTGGATGCCCCTTTTTGCTTTGCCGCTCGTGTTGTCTTAGAAGGTGAAACGCAGTTGCAGATCGATGCGTCGGTTGTAGGCAGCATTACCACCGCCGCCGCCGGGACCAAAGCCGCCAAAACCACCGCTAGTCGAGGTTGACTTACCAAATAACAACGAACCCAAATTCCCAGTGGGATTGCTAAGGTTCACGTGATTCAGGATGTTATTGAAATTGGCTGAGAACGTCAGGTTGTAACGGCTGCCGGGATTCCCGCCGCCACCGCCGAAACCACCACCGCCACCGCCGCCAAAACCACCGCCGCCGCGTCCGCCGCCACCTCCACCACCGCCGCGTTCGCCGCCGCCACCGCCACCACCTCTAGCACCGCCTGCCATTCCGCCACCCATCATCGTACTGTTGCGTTGACCGTCGTTGCCTTGTTGACCCGCGTCAGTATTTCCTCGTCCCCGTCCATTCCGCGCGGATGCACCACCTTCAGAACCGAAACCCCAGGTCTTGCTGACGCGAAGGTTAACGGTGGTCGAACCCGGACCTTCAGCGTAGTTACGAGGAATCATTACGTCGCCTGGTCCAAAGGTAAGTTTGAAATTACCGTAAGGCGTGCACTTAAAGTTAAGGACATCTGAGCAATTCGCGCCTGCTGGAGCCAGTGCGGGTCGTTCGGTGTTGAAAGTGTCGCCGTTAATATCGCGTCCGAGCGTGATATTGAAAGGTCGTCCCGACTGCACAATGAGGAAGGGATTCAAGCTAATTCCCCATGGTGCTCTAAAGTTTCCGGTCATCACAAAGCGATGTCTGATGTCACCTGATGAACGACCATATTCGGTGCTCAGGTCATATGGATTTGCCGGAATACTGCCCGTTCCGTCAGCGTCGCTGTTAGCCTTCGCAAAAACATAGTAGGCGTTGAAGGAAGCCCGCGGATTGAGACGGCTATTGAAGTTCACAATGAACTGGTTCTGACTAAAGTGACCACTCGATTCGTATTCAAAAACATTGCAAGTGGTTGACGGATTCACACTCGGTGGAATGAAATCCGCGCAATTCAACGGACGAATGCCACTCCCCGGCACACCAGGAATGAAAGTGCCTGGCAAGGGAGCGTTCAAAGGACGAACGCGCAACGTATGCAAGGTGCGAACGTTAATGTAGCTCGTGGCCACCGTCGTGTTGTGTGGAAGCTGGTGCTCTACACTTATCACTGACTGAAGGGTGTATGGCGCCTGGACGTTTGGCTCAAGTTGATAAACCGTACCCGGCACTGAGAAGCTCACCAAGGTTGAAGGACTCGGGATGATTGGGAAAAAGTCCGGGTTCTGCACGGTAAACTGTTGTTGATTAGTGCCGTTCAAACGATTCGCCTGCAACGTCAGGTTTTCACTTACTCGATCGTAAAACACGCCGTAACCGCCACGAATTACTGTTTTCGGAGAAGGGCCACCACCTGGTGACCATGCGAAACCAACGCGCGGTGCGAAATTCAAATTGCTGTTAATGTTTCCCTGGTTTTCATAACGAAGCCCCAAACTCACGGTGAGATTCTGGCGCACCTTCCAATCGTCCTGACCAAAACCACCAAAGTCCCATTGACTCACGCTACTACGCGGGCTTCCCGACGCCAGACTAAACTGGCTCGCACCACCACCAAACAACCGAATATCGGCGAGGCCTAAACCTTGCGACTGGAAGACGAGGGTCCGGCGATACCGTTCAATACTAGTGATCGGAATGAGCGTGTTTGGAATTACATGATCGCTGGCATCCAATTGTGGACCAACTCCGCCGCCAAAGAACGTGTAAGTGCCGCCGAAATTCTGCGGCGAGTTATCGCTGATCTTAACGTAGCGCAATCGACCGCCAACCTTGAGCGAGTGAACACCATGCGTAAACGAAGTGTTGTTGGTCAGCTCAAATTGGTTGTTGGTATTGGTGGAAATACCGACTTGCGATCCTCCACCTGTAAACGCATCTTGAACACTAATCGTAGGAAGCGAATTATCAGCGTTCGAGCCGCCTGTTTGATGTTCAAACTGGAACCGAGTCTCATTAACAATTGTCTTATTGATAATTGCGGTTTCAGTTAGCTGGACGTTGTTTTCCGTACTCTGGTTTTGGTATTCCCGCGAAGGCAGTGAAAAGCCTCCGACACCAGTAGTCCTGGATGTCTTCGCGTAACTATAGCGACCAACAAGAGTGTTATTGGCATTGATCTGATAATCGACCCGAGGACTAAACGATGTACGACGGTTCGGCACAGGCACAGTGTCCTGGAAGCCGACGATGTTGCGATTGGCATCCAAAACCGTCGCAACGATCACCGCTTCGTCATCGACATCTCGCTTTTCAAAATCAATAAAGAACGAGGCTTTCTTTTTGGAAATCGGTCCACCAAAGTTGCCGCCATACTGACGTGACTGATGTGGCGGCCTGGTAGTCGCAAACGGATTGCGCGCGTTCAGCGCGTCGTCATTAAAATTGAAAGAGACCTGGCCACGATATCGATCCGTGCCTGGTCTGGTAAGAATTTCGATTCGACCAAAACCGAGACGATCGTATTCAGCTGAAAATGGATTTGAGTTGATGCGGATCTCGCGAATCGATGAACGCGGAGGCAGACGGCCACCGGTGAAACCATCGATAAAGATCTGACCACCGTTCGGACCAGCGGACGGACCGGCGAGCGCTTGTAGAGCAGCGGCGAGGTCGTCCGGATCATCCGGAAGAGCATCGATATCAGAACCCTTCAACACAACCGCACCAGCATTGTTTTCCGGTTCAGTGCTCACTGAATTATTGTCAGCCGAGACTGTTACCTTCTGCTCTTCAATTGCGACCTTCAAGGTGATGTCGACTTGTACAGGCTTGCTGGCAACCACATCAACTTCGGCATTCTCGTAAATTCCGAAACCCGGATTAACAGCGCGCACCGTGTAACGACCAGGCGCAAGACCGTTAATCGTGTAGGAGCCTCCGTCGTTCGTCTGGACCGTCTTCTCAACACCCTTCGCATCGATCGCTGTCACTGTGACACCCACGATCGCGCCACCCAGTTCATCAAGAACCTGGCCCTTGATTGAACCGTTACGCTGTTGCGCGGCTAACATTCCTGCCGTGCACAAGCATAGGGTGATTGCTAACAATATTCTCTTCATCCGAAAGCTCCTTCTGGGGACGTTTGTTGCACGAGTAGGGATATACTCTCCCGCCGTGCAAGTGGGAGCGGATTGTATCGGAATCAGGCGTAAAGAGTCTGTCAACGAATTGTAAAGTTTTGTCAGTTTGGTCGAACCAATGATTGACACTTCTTTACGGATGAAAATCTCACATTCCTGTAGGATTTTGGCGACTTGCTAAGGGTTGCCGTATGTCTCTAAATTACATCGATCAAACAATGGAACGAGTACTTGTCATTGACGACGATGTGGGCCTTTGCGAGCTGGTCGGTGAATACTTACAACCTGAGGGTTACACGGTTGAAGCAATTCATAACGGTGAGCGAGGGGTAGACCGTGCTTTGACAGGTGAACACGATCTCGTGGTCCTGGATGTCATGTTGCCGGGAACTAACGGATTTGACGTCTTACGACGCATCAGGGCTAAATCAAGAATACCTGTATTGATGTTGACCGCGCGTGGCGACGATGTCGATCGGATCGTCGGTCTCGAAATCGGTGCCGACGACTATTTACCGAAGCCTTTCAACCCGCGCGAGCTTGTTGCTCGCATACGTGCTGTACTGAGACGAACCCAACCGCTGGAATCTCAAAGCAGTCCACGCGAACTCGTTACAGTTGGCGATATCGAAATGGACAGCAACACGAGAAACGTCCGTCGCGCAGGTGAAGTGGTTGAGCTTACCGGCGTCGAATACGACCTGATGGAAATCCTGCTTCGCAATGCGGGGCAAATCGTTAAGCGCGAAGAGCTAGTCAAGGAGGTACTCGGTCGTGAGCTGTCGCCATTCGATCGCAGTATCGACATGCACGTTAGCAATCTTCGCAAGAAGTTGGGCCATCAACTTAATGGCCTGGAAAGAATCAAAACTATTCGCGGCGTTGGCTACATCTACGGCGCGCCTGCAGAGAAGTCAGAATGAAGATCCCCTTTCGTAGTTTATATCTGAAGATTTTTGTCTGGTTCTGGGTCACGATGATTTTGATCAACGTGGCACTCTTCGCTGCCGTTGCGCTAACCAGGCCAACGCCTACCGGACGTTCATGGCGCGACCTCGCCCAGGTTGGTCCAAACGCGATGAAGGTCACGGAGATTTTTGAACAGAGTGGCCCAACCGCGCTGGCTGCGGCTTTGCAGGAGATTGAAAAATCTTCTGGCGTTAACGCCACGCTTTACGACGAAAGCGGTCGAGAACTTGCCGGGCGCACCACTCAACCAAACGCTCCCGAACTAATTCAGAAAGCCGACAAGAGCAACGAAATTGAATTCAACTTCGACGGAAGAAACACGCTGGTAGCCCGACCGCTGGTCAGTCCCAAGGGCAAGCACTACACCTATGTCGCACACATTCCGCGGCAGCCTTATCAGATGAGTTTGACGACACAGGGGCTTCGTCTGCTGGTCGTCTTGCTGATCGGCGGAATCTTTTGTTTCTGGTTGGCCCGATATCTGACCAAGCCTGTGCTCAGAATGCGAACGACAACGAATGAGCTCGCCGAAGGAAATCTTGGTGCCCGCGTAGCAACCAAGCTGACGAAGCGTCGTGACGAGATCGGAGACCTCGGCCGCGATTTCAACGGAATGGCTGAGCGACTTGAATCCATGGTTAAAGCTCAGCAACGTTTGCTCGGCGACATCTCTCACGAGCTACGATCTCCACTCGCGCGCTTGGGTGTTGCGTTAGGACTTGCCCGACAACGTTCGGGGCCTGAAGCCACAGCTTCACTCGATCGAATTGAACGTGAGTCGGACAATCTCAACGAGATGATCAGTCAGCTGCTTACACTGACTCGACTTGAAAGTGGCACCGATGGCCGTAAGCGGTCCGAAGTCGATCTCTCAGCGCTCGTCCACGAAGTTGCGGAGGATGCTGATTTTGAAGCCCACAGTTTGAATCGCTCGGTGCAGGTCGTCGTGAGCGATAGTTGTTCAATTAATGGCGTCGAGGAATTACTGCGTAGTGCGGTCGAGAACGTTGTTCGCAACGCAGTCCGGTTCACAGCAGAAGGGACTGCCGTTGAAATTGCATTAAAGAGACAGAACGGAAGCGGTGACAACTTCGCTGTTATCAGTGTAAGAGATCGTGGCAACGGGGTTCCCGAGGAGTCGCTTGAAAAGATCTTCCGCCCGTTCTATCGAACCGAGGACGCACGCGATCGTCAAAGTGGAGGCGGAACTGGACTGGGGCTTGCAATCACTGAACGTGCGGTGCGCATGCATGGCGGCAGTGTTCAAGCAACGAATGCCCCGGGTGGCGGATTGTCAGTTGAGATGAAGTTGTTGTTGACTGGGAAGGTTAATAACAACGGGCACACTGGATCTTTGTGAGCGGTCACGACGCCTTTATGTATTGAACAAGCTGGGAAGGGTGGCAAGCGGAAAGTTGGACGCCTCGCAGTAGTGATTCTAAGCGCGCCCCCGCTGAGTCACCATATGAAATCCGTAGCTCGCACAAGTGAACCTCAGCGGGGGCGCGCTCAGGGTCAATGGAGTGACACGCCCAATTCTCCGCTTGCCCCCTTCCCAGCTTGTTCAACCCCACTGAGATCCCCTTGTCGCCACGCTTCTCAACTTGCCTCAATCTAATGACGGTGCGTCATTGCATAAACTGTTGGCGTCACTACTAACGACAACAACAACGCGACGGCTAACCCGCCGATCACTGCAATAGCCAACGGCTGTAACAACTCCGCACCAGAACCGAGAGCCAGTGCGAGCGGCAACATTCCCAGGATCGTAGCAAGCGATGTCATCAACACTGGTCGGAAACGTCGTCGACCGGAATTAAGCAATGCTTCCCGCAATGATTCTCCCGCAGCAAGATGATCCTCGACTGCGTCAAGCATCAGAATTCCGTTCTTTGCTACGATTCCGACGACCATAATCATTCCCATTAGTGAAACAACATTCAGCGTCGTTCCAGTAATCAAGAGCGCGAGGAGTACACCTCCAAGCGCCAGCACTGCTCCGGCTACGATGGAAATCGGGTGAGCAAATGATTTGAACTCGATCAGCAAAGTTATGAACACGAGTACGACGGCGAGCAAAAGTGATCGAGCAAGTTCACGAAAGCTTGATTGTTGTTCTTTATAAACACCGCCGTATTCGATAGTCATCCCTGGCGGCAGCTTCACTTCCTTTGCGATTAGTTGCTGGATCTCAGCGATTCCAGTACCGAGATCTTTTCCCTCGAGTCGGCCGGTGACCGCCACCGTCTGACGCAGACCATCACGTGCGATCTCTGTTTGCCCCTTGTCGTATTCGATGTCAGCAACCTGATCCAAACGGAACAACGTACCACTCGGGGACCGCATTTGAAGTGCCCGAACTTTATCCAACGACGTTCGCACTTCCTGAGAGAAAATTACGCGCACGGTAATCAGTCGATCCTGTTGAAGAATTGCTGAAGCTGCGTCACCTGACATCGCCGTGCTGGCCGTAGCTGCAACGTCAGCGGCTGTCACACCGAATTGTGCGGCCTTAAGTGGGTCGACCTTGAACGTGAATGCCGGCCCGCTCACGACAACGCCGCTAAAGGTGTCGACAACACCCTGCACCTTTGTGATCACGGTCTCAACTTCTTCAGCTTTAGCTTCGAGCGCGGCCGCGTCTTCACTAAACAATTTGATTTCGATTGGCTCAGGCGAGCTCGTTAGATCTCCAATCATGTCTGGCAGAATTCCCACGAACTCGACTTCCAGGGAAGGTTCTGACTTCTTAATCTTGTCGCGAAGTTCCGCTTCCACTTCTTCGGTTGCTCGCTCGTGTCCCGGCTTTAGTTTGACCGCAAAATCACCCTTGTTTGGTTCAGTAATAAACAGGCCCAACTCGAGTCCAGTTCGTCGTGAGTAACTCTCAACCTCCGGAGTCTCCGCGAGAAACTCTTCAATATGACGAAGCATGCGATCAGTTTCTTCTAACGAAGCCCCGGGCGGAGCAAGGTAGTCGAGCACAAACGCACTCTCGTCAAATGGCGGAAGAAAATCTGTTCCAAGTTGGGTGTAGAGCAGGTATGAAGCGCCAAGTACTACGGCCATGATCACAACAACTAGCCAGCGATTATCCAGCGCATGCCCAAGGACCCACTCGTACCGACGAATGATTGCTCCTAGAAAACGTCCCGGCTTTTCCTCGTGCGTCTCCGCGTCATCGGTTTGTGGCTTGGCTTTAACGAAGCGCTCCGCCAACACTGGTGTAAACACCAATGCCAGCACCAAGGACGTCAACAAAGCAACCGCCATCGTCAAAGCCAGTGATCGGAAGAACACACCGGTAACGCCGGTCAATAACGTCAATGGCAGAAACACGACGACTGGAGTTACGGTCGACCCAATGATGGGTATGGTGATTTCAGAGACCGCGCTCTGAACAGCTTCGCGGCGCGACTGACCGCGCATCATGTGGGTGTAAATATTTTCGACAACCACAATGGCATCGTCGATAACGAGTCCAATCGCAGCCGCCACGCCACCCAGCGTCATCAGGTCAAAGCTAAGGCCGGCCAACCACATCGCCAGAAATGTGATCAGTATCGTGACGGGAATCACCAGGATTGCGACGAACGTCGTTCCCCAGTTGCGAAGAAACGCGTAGAGAATGACGACCGATAACAACAGACCGATAATGATCGAATCGCGGACGGACTTAATCGATTCCCGCACCAGCAGAGACTGATCGTAATAAGGTGCAACCTTCACGTCAGCTGGAATTTGATTCCGCATCGCTGCTAGTTCGGCGTTCACCGCATCGACAACGGCGACTGTGTTTGCATCAGGTTGGCGATTCACATTAACCAGTGCCGCAAGATGCGAAGGCGGACCGGCACTCACGATTGTGTACTGTGGTTCAACTCCCGGACCGACCGTAGCTACGTCAGCTACAGTCACGGGAGCGTTGTTTACTGTTGCGACAACAATGGACCCAAGTTCACCTGGCTCTTTTGCCTGGCCACTAACCAAAGCAAGTTCGAGTTGATGATTCTCCTCGATCAATCCCGGTGAGATGATGATGTTTGAATTCTTTACAGCTTCGACAACTTGTTGGGCGGAAACATTGTGAGCAACTAGCCGATCGGAATCGATAGTGACGTGAAACTCTCTCGCTCTTCCTCCAGCGACTCCCACGATTGCAACCCCTGGCAAGCGAGCCAGCCGCGGACGAATTGTGTAGAGCGCGATGTCGCGAAGACTGGCCTGATCGCGTTTGTCCGACGTCAGGCCGTAACCAACAGCTGGAAACACTGCAAAGGTCAGTCGCTCAATGTTTCGAATCTCCGCCGTGGGTGGCAGTGTTGACGACAATTGTGAAAGACGCGCCTGCACCAATTGCAATGCCTGAATGATGTCGACATTCCAGTTGAAGAAAAGATTGATTTCAGAAGAGCCGCGTGCAGTTTTGGAGCGAATGTTTGCGATGCCCGGAATGCCGTTCATCGCCTCTTCGATTGGACGAGTAACAGAAACGAGTGTTTGTGAAGCTGGAGCGACGCCGTTGTCGACGATGATAACAATGCGAGGAAAATCAGTTTGCGGAAAGACGGCGATCGGCAGTTGCCACGCCGCATAGATTCCCGCGACGCAGAGTAACCCCACAATTACAAGTACAGCACGGGACTGCTTTGAAACCAGGAGGCCAATCTTCACGGTTCTTTTTCTTCGCCCTTTGGCTTTGCTTCTTCTTCTTTTTCGGGGGCCGCAACTTCGACCTTGGTACCATCGGCAAGCGCAAAGTTGCCTTCGATCACAACGGTCTCGCCCACCTTCAACCCTGAAACAACTTCAACCTTGTCTTTAGTGCGCGTACCGATCGTCACCTTGGTTTCATGTGCAACTGATTGCTCGTCGACAACCATCACCGTCCCGTCGCTTGAGTTGCTCGCGTCGAGACTGATGGCCGATGCCGGTACAACGATCGCGTCCCGTTTTGAATTTGCAAAGACCTTTACTTGCACTGCACCGTTCGCTCGTAACGTTCCGGATCCATTGCCGAGTGTTACCCAAACTTCCACGGAGCGATTGGTTGGATCGCTCGATCGACTCAACAACGTCACTTGACCTGTCAATTCTTCAGAGGAGGTGTCGGTAGGCAGCACAGCCGCCGAGTCGCCCACTTTCAGATCCGCCACCGCAGTGTCTGAGAATGGAGCTTTGACAATAACCTGACTAATGTCAGCTATGGTGACTAGCTTGCCGCCGGCGCTGGCAAACTCTCCTTCATATTGAAATTGATCGGTGACGATGCCAGTGATTGGCGCGCGAATCGTTGCGTAACTTAGCTGGGCATCAAGAGTGGCGAGGTGTTGTTGAGCCTGGGCAGTCCGTGCCGCGGCGAGTGCGCGGTCATTTGGGTTAAGTGATTTCGCGCGCAGCTCAATCGTTTGCTCAGCAAGTCTCAACTCGTTTTCGGCAGTCTTTAGTTCGAGTTCTGACGCTTCGAGATCCTTCTTCGAAATGCCACCGTTTTGGTACAGCACCCTGCGACGCTCGAAGGTAGCACGTGCATTCGCAACTTTTGCTCGCGCATCCTGCTGCGCTTTTTGATCCGCCGCATTCGTTTGTGGAATCGTGCCCGTCACCAGGCTTCGTTCGTTCGCCCTTGCCTCGTTAACAGCTGCCAGCGCTTCAGCTCGTTGCGCTTGAAGATCCCGTGATTCCAACACAGCGATCACCTCGCCGGCTTTCACGAGCTTGTTCTTCAACAAAGACATGGTCTTAATCTGCGCACTGATTTTGGCGGCAACATCAGCTTTCTCTTTGGGCCAGATTGTTCCCACGGCAATCACTTCAGCAGCAATCGGCGCAGACTCAGCTTTCGCGACCTTCACACTCACAACTGGTGTGACTTTCGTTTCTTCCTCGTGCTTTCCTTTCCAGCGCCAAATCGCAAAGGCGATCAGGGCCACGATCAGTAGCGCGACTAGCCCCGTAATGATCAGGATTCGACGCTGACGCGGCGTCATCGGCTCGCTGACTCGTCTGGGTTCACTTACTCGTCCAGGTTCACTTACTCGTCCAGATTCAGAAGCGAGATGCCGATCCGTGTCTTCCACTTCGTTTGAATATGATTCGCTCACGATTAGTTAGTCATGAATTTGGGTTAGCGCTACCAAGTTGTGTTCCGGGGTATCGCGGCTCTGCCGCCTTCCGTGCGGAAAGCCTCCGGCTTTCCGATCAACTCCATTCAAGATCTAGCGCGAGGCTTAGCCTCGCGCGAAGTAAGTAAATGCTGGGCCGGAAAGCCGGAGGCTTTCCGCACGGGAGGCGGCAAAGCCGCAAGCCCTTCTCCCAGCCGCCCTTTTCCCAGCCGCCCTGTTCCTGCTTCCTTTCCTCCACCTGCCCCTGCCCTGCCTCCTGCCCCTGCTTCCTGCCCCTGCTTCCTGCTCCCGCCTCCTGTCACTTCCCTGTCGCTTGCCTCAGCCTTCCCATCGCCGTTTGATAATCAAATAGCGCCTGGTAAAAAGCTGACCGCTGCGCCACCAGTGTGGTCTGCGCATCAGTGACTTCAACTATTTGTGCTTCGCCGGCGCGATAGCGCGCAATTGAGGCACTCAAATTAGTCTCCGCTTTCTTGATCGCGTCTCCGGCCAAGCGCACACGCGCCGCTGCCGAGGCAGCCGACGCTTTCGCCGCATAGAACTGCTGGGTGAAACCTCGAAGCGCAACTGTGCGTTCGTTTTCAACCAACTCGGCTTGCAAGCGCGCTTGTTGCACTTTGCTCTTCCTCATACCCCAATCGAAGATCGGAATGTTCAGACTAATAAGCGCCGACATTCCTGAGTGTTCTTGTAGCGCGGGTCCACTCATCGAATCGGTATCGAATCCACCAAGGACCGAGTAAGAAAGTGTAGGCAGTCGGTCCGCGCGCGCGATCTTCACTTCCTGCTGCGCGGCGCGTAGTTGCGATTCAAATTGCGAAAACTCCGGACGACGCGTCACATCAGAGACGTTGAATTGTAAGAAGTCAGCGTCTACTGGAATTGAGAGTGCCAGATCAGTAGTTGAAATAGGTCTGCTGAAATCGTAACCAACGAGCACTCGCAACGAACCAGCGGCGACCGCCTCCGCCGCACGTGCTTTCTCCAATTCGTCGCGACGCGCAATGGTCTGCAACTGAGCGCGTGTTAGATCGATGGATGCTACTTCTCCACCACTCAGCAACAAGTCGGTTATATGTTCGAACTCTTCGGCTGCCGCCAGGTTTCCTTCCGCCGCTTGTCGTTGCGCGTCTGCTAACGCCAAACCGTAATAGGCTTCTATCACCGCCTGGGCCAACGCGCGACGTGCCACCTCTGTACCCGCGTGCGCCGCAGCCAACAGTTCGCGATTCTTTGCGAGGGTTGCGCGCAACTTTCCGGCGATATCAAAGTCACCAGATAGTTGAACGAATGCCTCGTATTGATTGATTGCGTCGTTGGCAAGGAAGCTGGGAGTGCGCGGCTCGCCCGGCTCCAACCCTAACGCGGGCGAAGTGAAGAGATAGTTTAAGGGCGCGCTGACATTCGGCAGGAAGGCGGCCTTCGCTTGTCGCACGTCTTGTTCAATGATCTTTTCGTTTATCGAAGCTTGTCGAAAAATAGACGCCTGTGTATTTGCCAGGCGTAGAGCCTCATCGATCGTTAATGCTCCGCTGTTTTGGCTTGTGGAAGCTTGCGGCGTCGACAGCAATGGTGACGATGACGAGTTGATTGTTGGCCCAGGTGAAGGCCCTGGCAAGGCCGGCGTGATGAATGGCGTCGATTGGGGAGACGCTGTTGGTTCTGGAGTTCGCGGAGGAGTCTGGCCCGGCCGCGTAGTCTGCGGCGGTGAAGTGGGCTTAGCAGGTTGTTGTGCAGTCACTTGAAACAGACAAAGTGATACGAAAGCACTAATCAACCCAAAGTTTATCAATCCCCTGCACGACAAATGGGCTGTCCTCGACGATTGGCATGCTACGGCTTCTTCTCTTTTTTCTTCTCAGCCTCTTCTTGTTGCTTGCTTTCGTGTTCAACTCGCACGACTTTTCCAGTGATTGCGCTCACCTGGACTTCGGTTATCGTGCCTTTTTCATTACGAATGTCGAATGAGTAGACCAGTTTGCCGTGCTCCTTCTCGAGTTCGGAGCTCTCGACGTTGCCGGGTGCGCGTTTCAATGCAGTTTCCTGGGCCACTTCTTTAGTTACCTTTGCGAGGCGAGCGAGCTTTTGTTGTTCCTTTGTTTCTTGATCGTCCTGATTGATCGATGAAGGCCACGCGGTCATCGAACTTATCAGAACAACGAGCAGCGACAAGACTAAGCGATACTTCATACCACCTCCATTAGGCACACTATCTCGATGTTGTTTTGCTCTGAACTCTACCCTGTACTACATGACGTTAGAATTAAGGCTCTCGAAGGGACAGTTAGTAACCCCTCTCGAACAAAAAGCAGAAGCTCTTCTCGAGTTGAACAAGATGGGAAGGAAGTCAGAGGTAATCGAAGGACATCTCAGTAGATGAACAAGGTGGGAAGGGTGGCAAGGACAGCCCTGTGTATTGAACAAGCTGGGAAGGGTGGCAAGCGGAATATTGGACGCCTCACCACTGTGACTCCAAGCGCGCCCCCGCTGAGTCGCCAATCAAATACTCTAAACTGGTGCAAGTGAATCTCAGCGGGGGCGCGCTCGGGGTCAATAATTGAGGGCGTCCTATTTTCCGCTTGCCACCCTTCCCAGCTTGTTCGACCCACTGAGACGTCCTTCCACCCTTCCCAGCCCCGGTTACTGAACCGGCAGCAGCACAACAAATGTTGACCCAGTCGCTCCCGTCTTTTCCAACTCAATCTTTCCACCGTGTAATTCCGCAGCCCACTTCGCGATCGACAATCCCAATCCCGCACCACTGCCGTTGAGAAAACCGTTTCGGGATCTCGCTTTGTCGACACGGAAGAATCGTTCGAACACTTGTGAACGCGCCGGCTCCGGTATGCCTTCGCCGGTGTCGCTTACCGAGAGCTCCCAATTGGCGCAATTCTCCTTGAGGACAACGTCAATTCGTCCATTGGGTGGCGTGTACTTAATCGCGTTCTGAAGCACATTCATAAACATTCGGCTGATTACTGCTTCATCTCCTCGATAAGCAATCTCTGAAGCAGGCGCTTGATACGTCAACTCAAGACTCTTCTTCGCCGCAAGAGTGCGAACAGCTCTCACGCATTCGTTGACACTTTCGTCCAGGTAAAAATCTGACAACACAAGCGGGTACTCACCCGAATCGGCACGAGCGAGCGTGAATAGATCCTCAACCATGCGGGTCAAACGACGCCCTTCGTCGTGCATGATGTTTAGCGACTCCTGGTATTCAGTAATCTCTCGCGGCTGAGACAACGCAACCTCTGACTCCCCGAGGATCACCGCCACCGGTGTGCGCAACTCGTGCGAAGCGTCGGCCATAAACCGTTTCTGCTCCGCGAAGGAACGGTCGAGTCGCGCAAGCAAATCATTAAAGATTTCAGCCAGTCGCCCCAGCTCATGAGTGTGTGCGGGCACGGGAATCCGTTCGCCCAGATTTGCGGCTCCAATATGCGCAGCCTGTTCGCCCATCGACACTACCGGAGCGAGACTTTTCTTCGCGAGCAGATATCCCCCAACACCGGCAATCAGCAACGCAAGCGGCACCGCTACATAAAACGCCCGTCTCGTTTGTACGAGGCTTTGCTCTTCGTCGTGCAATGAGTTGGCCACCAAAAACGTGAGCGTTTGATCCTTGGCAGGAACTCGAAAAGCAACGGCCCGAATCGCGTGCTCACCTGAATCAAATGTCGCAAACACTCGATCTTGAGACGAGGACTGGCCCAGGGCGATCAGTTGCTCCTGGGCCGGTGATGTGGTGAACCAATTTGCGTGTGATGAAAGTTCCTGGGGACTATTTGAGGCGACGAACACATTATTGTTTGCGTCGTAAACGATTAACTGTCTATCGTGAAAGTGCAGGCCCATTGCCGCCTCTTGTGCAGAGACATCAATCGGCTGCCCTTCATCGTTGAGTTCGGTGTTGAAGGTGGAAATCAAACTGTCGAGCGTGTCGCTGAGTGAAGCATCTGTTCGTTCACGAGCAGCTCTCGCCAAATAGGTGTAAGACGTGATGGCGAAGATGAGTAACACCAGCGCGAGCACAGCCGTGTACCAAACCGTCAGCCGCGTCCGCATTGAATTGAACAAGTGCAACTTCATTACGCTGGTATCGATTTCGAATGGTTGCGCGCCGGACTGGTTTCCAGGTCGGCAAGCATATAACCGGCTCCACGTCGGGTGTGAATCAACCGCGCAAGGTTTCCGGTGTCGACCTTTCTTCGCAGTCGATTGATGTGCACGTCGATCAAGTTTGTAAGTGGATCGAAGTTCTCGTCCCAAACGTGCTCTGCTATGTCTGCACGGCTCACGATCCTTCCCTGTTCGCGAGCCAGGTACTCGAGCAAAGCATATTCTTTGGTGGTCAGCGACAGTTCTTTTCCCGCTCGGGTAGCGCGGTGAGCGCGCGTATCGAGAACAAGATCGGCAACTTCGATAATCATCGGACGCAGGTACTGACCGCGTCGTAATAAAGCGCGTAGTCGCGCCAGCAATTCAGCAACAGCGAAAGGTTTAGTGATGTAATCATCGGCGCCGCAATCAAGACCATCAATGCGATCTTGAAGGGTATCGCGAGCGGTTAGCATGATTACCGGCACAAAAGAACCACTCGCTCGCAGTTCGCGACACACACTGAAACCGTCGCGTCCCGGAATCATGACGTCGAGGATAACGGCGTCGTAATCAGTGATGGATAGTTTGAAGATCGCGTCGTCGCCGTCGGCGGTTACATCTACGGCGTACGCTTGTTCACGCAGGCCTTTGGCAACGAAGCGTGCGATGTTGCGATCATCTTCAACGAGAAGGATTCTCACTGGTTCAAATGAAAGGTCAGAAACTCCACGCCAACGCTGCCCCATACACTCCAGCGTGCGGACTGTATTCCGGCATAACCTGGGGAAAGAGGCGTGAACGCAGAAGCTTGTTTACCTTCGCTGGCTCATCGTGATCAAGTGCCGGATCGTGATGACGATCATACACGTAACGGCCGACTCCGTATCCGATTGCGCTACCAACTAGAACGTCGGACAAAAAATGTTTCTGTCCAGTGTAGCGGGAAATGCTTACCGCGGCTGCCAATCCATACGCTCCAATTTTCAATGCCGGCCGACCCTTGCCGTATTCTTGCGCAATGACCGTAGCGACTGTCCAGGCGCTGATCGAGTGGCCGGAAGGAAATGATGACCCACCATCCCAAAATTCACCACTACCGTCGTCGGCGACAGGTCGTTCCCTTTGCGAGGCTAGTTTTAGAGCGCCGCCGACAATTGCGCCATTGAGCAAAGCCTCGGCAGCTAGTACTCCCGTTTCGCGCGCTCGCGCATTGTGCGTGAAGCGACCAGTTAAATAGAAGCCGGCCGCTATTGCGCCGGTGGAGTAGAACGACCCAAGCTCACTAAAGTTTCGGCTGATGCGAAATCTGGGCAGATCGGTACCATTTTCAACCAACTCCGCCTCGGTCTGTCGGTCAGTGGCGATTAGAGCTATCGTGGCTCCAGTTAATGGCAAGGCCCACGCGGCGTCACTCTTGTTGAGGTGAAAAGGAGCAGTCCAAATCGCCTTCTGATCTGAAAGAACATTTCTGAAGAAGTTTTTCTCGAGCTGGTTAGCCGGCGTAGGACTTGGCGACGCAGTGGCGATTGGGCTTTGAGAACGTGCAATCAAAGAAGAAGCACAGATTAGGCCTAGACACAGAAACAATTGAGAAATGATGCTCGCAAGAACGTGCTTAACAGTCATTATCACCCTCCTCGATCATTATGATTTCGTCGGGGGGATAAATTATCCAACGACGGGGAGTGTGAGCACAACGCTAACTGTCGATGTTCTGACTAGCCGCCACTCTGCGCGATCGAAACCTCGTTATTCTTAGTTCAACGAATCTCACAACCATCACCCAGATCAGAGCAGCTGTGAATCCTGCGAGCACATCTGTTGTGTAATGAACGCCGAGATAAATACGCGAGAGTCCGATCAAAAAGACAACTACAGATGCAACCGTCCACACGAGAATATGAATACTGCGATTCCTGATTCGAGCCGAGAAGATCACCGCTAAGGCGCCAAACAAACAGAAACTCGCCAGTGAATGACCGCTGGGGAAACTGAACGATTCGGGAGGAAGCAGGTTAAAGAACGGAACAGGCCTGGGACGCCGGAATGTCAGCTTGAGCGTTGTATTCAAGATTCCCGCACCCATCACGGTGATTCCGAATAGCCATGCATCGCGACGCCAGTGTCGAGACATGAACCAAAGAAACATCGCTATCGAGGCCGTGGTGAGAAACAGACTCGATCCGGCGAACGAGATTCCGCGCATAGTTGCAGTCAGAGTCGGCGAGGCAAACTGATGAACAAAGTCGCGAGTGATGGTGTCGAAGTGTTGTGTCTCACCTTCAAGCACCTCGCTGCTGAGCCAGGCGAAGAATAGAAGCGCGCTGACTGCGGCGACCATGCCGAGCACGAGTGAAAGGCTGAGAAACTCTAGCGAGCGTTTGTTAGAGTCAGTCACTTGCGGGAATGATACCAGTCTTAGGAAAGAGATCTATTTATCATTGGTCATTTTCCATTTCTCATTTTCCATTTGTCGCGGCAATTAGGACGCCTCAGTGGGTCGAAAAAATGGAAAATGACAAATGGAAAATGACCAATGTCCAATAAATCTTTCCCCTACTCGACTCCATGCTTCTTCAAATAATCCCTGAATCGCGGATCATCACGTAGCGGATCAAACTGCGGATCAAACTTCATTGCAGCAAGTCTGAAAGGTCCTATCCTCATTCGTTCCATCTCGGCGAAGGCTTTATCTTTATCACCCAGCGCTCCATAAACTAACGCATAGTTGTAGTGATTTCGCGCTTCGTCCGAATTGTGCTTTTCGACTTCAACAAGCATTCGCGCGGCTTCATCACGACGACCAGCCATTGCATACGCATAGGCTTTTTCCCAGTAGCAGTAACTCGGCGACTCCTCACAGACCTTGTCGAACGCCTCGTGCGCTTCATTGAACATTCGCTTCTGCAATAAGGCTTCGCCCAGGTTCAAACGCGCGGCAAAGGCTGATGGTTCCAGGTCCAACGATCGTTTGGAGTAGGCAATGGAACCATCAAAATCACGCGCGTTGTAGAGCATCCCGGCCAGGGCGCCGTTTGTAACTGAAGAAACCGGATCGAGTTCCTGTGCGCGTCGCATGTGGGCCAGAGCGTCATCCAACTTGAACGAGGAAAACAGAAAGTACGCATACCTAACGTGAGCCACAGCGTAACTTGGATTCAATTCCAGGGCTCGACGAAACTCCTTTCCAGCTTCGTCGAAATTTCTCTCCATGAGCTTGATCCCGGCGTTAACCGTGTGAGCCTCCGCCAATGAGTCGTCGAGCTCAAGTGCCTTTGCAACAGAGATCCTCGCTTGCTGCAACGCCTGGTCTGGATCGGAACTGCCGTACTCATCGGTAAGACTCAGGTAATAACAATCAGCAAGAACTGCGCGAGCCTCAGCAAAATTTGGATCTTCGCTAACAGCACGTTTCAAATAGTCAATCGCCTTCGGCAAGTTGTCTCGCGTACGCCGATTCCAAAAAAACAGTCCCGTAAGATAGGCCTGGTACGCTTCGGTGCTTTCTGTTGGATGTGCCGACTTTGTTTTCTGGTAACCTGCAACCTGCGGACGCAAGGAACTGGAGATCTGATCTGAGATCGAATCTTGCAACGTAAAGATACTTTTATAACGTTCGTCAAACTTGCCCGTCCAAACAGTCTTGTTATCGCTTAGGCGAATAAGTTGAGCTGTCACTCGCACCCAGTCGCCATCCCGTTGCACTGTTCCATCCAGAACGCTTTCGACACCGAGTTCTTTACCAATCGCCACGGGATCTCGATCGCGATTTGTAAAACGAAATACGGAACTGGTAGGCAACACCGTAAGTTGATCGAGCCGGCTAAGTTTAAGAATCATCGCGTCGGCCATTCCCAACCCGAGCAAATCATCTTCGCCGTTGGTACCGATGGTTTTGAACGGCAACACGGCCACTGAACGTGGTGCAAAACCTTCGCCCGTGTTTCGATGACGGAACCAATAGATAACTCCAAACACGATCGATACGAACACAATGCCCGCTAACGCCGCCAACCCAGCAACGTAAGTTCTACTTTTTTTAGTTGGGATTACTGAATGCGATGAGACTTCAGAAGCCAGCGGAGCTTCTGCGCTGTGCATTGCGCCGTTAGTAGAACCATTAACATTTGTAAGTTCCTCGCGCTCCTGAACAACTCCGACAAACCGGTAGCCACGTTTGGGTATAGTTTCAATGTAATTCTCGTCGCTTCCGAGATCGGAGAGCGCTCGTCTCAACAACGAAATGTTTTGGGTCAGACTGCTTTCCTCGACAAAGCTGTCGGGCCAAAGCTGCTCCATGAGTTCGGTCTTCTCCAGAACGTGGCCGCAGTTCTCAACCAACACGAGGAGCGTGTCAAAAACTTTCGGTGTAAGCGGTACGACATCGTTACCGCGCTGCAAAAGTCGTTCAGTCGCGTTCAAGCGGAAGGGTCCGAATTCGTAATAGTGGAGAGCTCGCTGGTTCATAAATCCGGCCTCTGTTTTTCGGCTTGGGCCTTTGTGTTGTCGACTCGACGAATCAATTAGCGGCAGAAGACCGCTGCTTATGAGCAACTATCACAACTTTATCAGGACGATATTAGGACTCGTGCCAAGGCTGTGGCGTAGGCTAATAGTCGAGGTGGGTGAAGGGCTTTTGCTGTCGACGGTCGCGCAACCGATCGTTAGACGTGCTGGCTCAAAACTCGCCTCGCATTTCAACTCTCTGCCTGGTCGAAACCGTCACCGCTTCGCAATCCCGTCGGCCTTTACTTGATTCGAAGAGCAGACTGAAGAGACAAGATCCCGAAATAGCACCTGGTCTGGAAAACGAACCTTAGATGGTTTCGGTTCCTCTGCAGTTCGCTGGAGTAAATTCTAAATATTTCGATTAATGATATTCATAACTACTTGCTGATCGTAGCTACGCAGAATCGTTCGTTTGTCCACTTTGATGGAGACATGTCCATTTTTAGAAATCTATCAGCAAATTATCAAAGAAACTCTAGGACATTTTTCTAGACGGGGTTCTAGAGTTTGCCTCGCCGGTAATTTAGAAATTCGAGGCCAAACTAATGCGTAGCCAATACTTGAGATCAGTTACTTCGGATTCCCCACTCCCGCAAAACTACTTTCCCGCGGATGGCAGGCTGCTCAACAGCAAGCTTGCGAACATCAGCAGTCTCGTGTTGTCGCTCAACGCCGCGGTCGAGGATCTTGGATCGGCCGACCTACCAAAGCTTGATGATCAGTTTGACTTCTACACCGAAGTTGAACGTTTCGAAATCAACTTGATCAAAAGCGCTTTGAGAATCACTGGTGGCTCCCAGGTCAAGGCCGCCAAACTACTCAAACTGAATGCGACCACACTGAATGCCAAACTGAAGCTGTTCAAGTTAACAACCAAGTAGGTTTGCGTTATGTACAGACACCCACAATTGAATACCAGCACAACTGGAAATCCGGGCATTAATCCGAAGACTGAGATTTCCTTGCCGCGACCGGAGTTTCCGTTAAAAACCCTGTCGCACCCGCCGGTGAGATCACCAAGTGTCGAGGAAGCAAGGATCGCTTCACTCAAGGTTTTGGCGATGACGTTACTCCGGCAGGTTGAATCGCTCGAGACACAGATAGCAAGCGACAATGTTCCCGAACTCAATCTCCAGAAAGAAGTTCATCGTTTTGAAGCAGCGATCATTCGTAGTGCGCTTGCAAAAACCGGTGGCCGGCAACGCCGTGCTGCAAAATTGTTGGGAGTGAAGGTCACAACCCTAAATACCAAGATCAAACGACTCAAGATTTTGGTAGACGAACAGGCGAGTGATGAGAGTGACATTGCATCGTAGAATCAGGGGCCGGTGGGAAAGATCTATTTGTCATTGGTCATTTTCCATTTCTCATTTTCCATTTGTTTCCCGGGCCGGCTTCTTGAACCCACATCTCCCCCCTAACTTCACCACACAAATGAAAAATGGCAAATGGAAAATGACCAATGACAAATAGATCTTTTCCCTCTTGCCGCAAATTCGGTTTTGTCAGTCATCAGGAGCATTCATGCCACTCATTGATAGAAGGCTCTCGCTATTCTTCGCCTTACTCTTCTCCACACTCGTATTCGCACAGTCAGATCAAAAAGATGGGCGTTACTACGAGTCGCTCGCACGAAAAGCCTACCAGGAGAAGAACTACTCTTCATTTCTCGAAAACATGAAGCTTGCTTCCGAGCTGCGTTCAAATCATCCGCGACTGATGTACAACCTCGCCGTCGCATATGCGTTGAACCACAAGCCAACTGACGCTGTTGCGTTGCTTCGCCGAACCGCAGAGATGGGTTTGATATTTCCTGCCGCTTCTGATCACGATTTCGATTCCTTAAGAAGTCTTTCCGAGTTCGATGCCGTGCTGAAACAGTTTGAGAAAAACAAGATTCCAAAGATCAGCAGCGTTCTCTCTTTCACTGTTCAAGAGAAAGGCCTGATACCTGAAAGTGTCGCTTACGACGAAGACACCGGCAGGTTCTATTTGAGCAGCGTTTACAAACGAAAGATTTTGACGGTTACGAAGACTGGCGATTCCAAAGTGTTTGCGAGCGAGGCAGATGGACTTTGGAGCGTGTTGGGAATGAAAGTCGATAGCCATCGGCGACTGTTGTGGGTTTGCTCGACGGCCCACCCACAGATGGCCAATTTTCTGGCTGAGGACAAAGGCAAGACAGCCCTCCTCAAATACGATTTGAAGACCGGCAAGCTGCTCGCCAAGTACCAACCCTCAGATACAACAAAGCCCCACTGGCTCGGCGATCTCGTTATCAACTTCGCTGGTGATGTGTTTGCGACTGACAGCATCACGGCCGCAGTTTACGTCGCGAGACATGACAGTAATCAACTCGAAACCTTTATTGAGGGGCAGCCCTTTGTTTCGCCACAGGGCCTGGATTTCACTCCCGATCAGCAACAACTATTTGTTGCCGACTATTCGCAAGGCGTCTTTCTCGTCGATCTAAAAACGAAGAAGGTGAACAACATTGCTTCCGACTTCACTTCGCTCGGAATCGACGGGCTCTATTACTACAAAGGTTCACTGATTGGCATTCAGAACGGAGTCAATCCCCAACGTGTTATCAAGCTCTCGTTGAGTAAAGACCTGGGTCACTTTGATCGCTTCGAAACCATCGAGGCAAACAATCCCGTCTTCGACGAACCAACACTCGGTGTGCTGGTAAAGAACGATTTCTATTTCATTGCCAATAGCCAGTGGGGTGCGGTCGATGAGAGCGGCAAGCTTGCGCCAGCAGAAAAGCTCAAGTACTCGACAGTGCTAAAGGTGAAGTTGTGAGTAAAAAGATCTATTTGTCATTGGTCATTTCTCATTTTCCATTTCTCATTTTCCATTTCTCAGAGCAGGGCGTCAGGGACATGTAGTCAGTACCACGACGCGGTAGCGTGTGGCTCACGATTAAAGCCTTCAAGGTATCTACAGAGCTGCCAAGCCACACGCTACCGCGTCGTGGTACTGACTACATGTCCCTGACGCCCTGCTCTGAGAATGAGAAATGGAAAATGATCAATGACGAATAATTCTTTTCCCCCTCCTCATCCCTTCTTCTTCAAATAGTCGAAGTAACCGGGCAGGACGTTATTCAAGATCACAACCGCGAGTTTGATTTCGGCCTGGCTTGGCTGCGCTCCTGAGTTTGGCTTCAATGCAGATTGCGCCATTTGGCAGAAGAGAAGTCCGATGCTGTGGTCCGTCTTTCCTGTCGTCAGAAGTCTTCCCATCTCTTCAGCTCTTTCCTGGAGGTGCTGCACGTCCTCGTTTTCGGCGGTGGTGATAATCAATCCGAAGTAAAGCTCAGATTCCAGGTATTTCAGCAGGGCGCCTTCAAACAGCGACGCGCTGTTAAGTTCTTCCGCAGCTTCCAAGTTTGACTTCAAACGACTGAATGCAGTTTGTTGCGTGGTGGTTGCGGATTTGAAAGTGCGTAAGGCTGAGGCTTCGAGCTTGGTTAATTCAGGTTTTGGCGATCTAACTACTAGCGGTTCTTTAGGTGCAGGGAGACGAAGACTTCTCACGAAAATCGCAAAGTCCAAATTCGCGGCGGCACGTCCCAGGTAATTGATCCCTTCAGCGATGTTGTTATTGCGCTCAGAGGGCTGTCCTGATTGGTAAAAGTGGCGAACCTGGACTTGCGAAACTTGAGCAAGCGCAACAACCAGTGCGGGGAGTGGTTTGGGTGTTGGTTGAGTAAGCGTCCTGTCTTTTTCGGTTATCAGCATTCCGAGCTGTCGCCGCTCTTCTTCATACGCTTCCTTACTCTGCACGTTTGTCTTTGTAGCAGCGTAGGCAAGCGACGATAGTTCCAATTTGCAAGTTCGAATCGTGTAAAGACTCAAATGAAGGTATCCGAGTTTGAGGTTTTCACGCGCATCGGCAATGTCGTTCGTGCATTGCTGTTTGAGATCGTCGGAAACTTTCAGAGTCGTCAACTGCCTCTCGATTTCCACTGTTGCAGCAGAGATCTGCTTCGCTGCGTCTTGACCAAAACAGACTGATGAGAAGAGAAGGATTACAAAGATGACGCCTCCCTGGAGTGCGGTGGCCTGGCACCGCTTTTGTAAAAGGAGTGCGCTATGTTTACGAAAGCGGTGCCAGGCCACCGCACTCCAAGTAGACGTCCAATTTGTTAGCTTCATTTTCTACTTCTTCGCCAGCTTTGCCGCAGCTTTCTTTAACTTACCGCTGCGCTCAATGATTGTTGCCAAATCTCCGCTTGCTTGTTTTGCCAATTCCACGTCGATCACATTCGCTTGTTGAAAGATTGGGTTAGTCGCAAAGCTCATGACTACTTTATCAAACTCCATGAGACGATCTTTCAAGGCAGCTGACGTCGTGAGCTCCGAGTTCGCTTTCTCCTTCTTTTCGTCAACTTTCGGCAAGGCCAGGTTTGATTTTAGACGCGCCGCTCTACTACCTATGTCAGCGAGCATCGTCGAAATTTCTTTGTAGTCTGCTCCGCCTTGATCCTCGACTTCACTCATTAGCTTGTTATTAAGAACTTGCAAGGTCTTGAAGTCGTCGTTGATCTGTTTGAGTACTGCCTGGCGAGCTGATTTGTCTTCAGTGGCTAAGATTGGTTTACGCAACAACAGGTTGTCGAGTTCTTGCCGATTACTTTCCATCACCACATCTCTAGGTGTTTTTCGCTGTGCCTGGGTTGAAGTGAAGGTCACGCCCATACAAACGAGCGTGAGCAGGTACGAACCATTGCACAAGATCCTTCGCATCGTATGCCTCCTCAAAAGAAGAAGAGGTGGCGAAGTTCATCGCCACCTCCGTAAGCCTTGCGAAAACGATTCTTGAAGGGAGTTTAGAAGTCGAACCGCAAGGCCAGCTGTAGGAATCGAGCATTACTTAGAAACACTCGATCGGCCCGGTTGAATGTCGCCGCACCCGGATTCGCCAAACTAAGATTCGCCGCCGCAAGTGTGTTTATCTGACCTACGGTGGCAGTGGTTACCGGTTGGACATCATTCGGCGAACCCGGAATGTACTGTGGATGGTTTAGCGCATTGTAGAAATCCGCGCGCACTTGAATGCGTCGGGTTTCTCCCAGGCGGAAGTTTTTGAAGATTGAAAAATCGAGGTTGTTAATCCCCGGTAGGGGCATCGTGTTGCGCGCCGAATTGCTAATAGCTCCCAAGCCGGTGCGAATGTATTCCGCGTTCGGATTGTCCGCGAGATAACCGACAATTGGCCCAGCGCCCGGCGTCCCGCAAGCAGTGATACGACAAAGAGCTGTCACGGTGCTACCCGTTCCTCGCACGCCATTTGGATTCCTGATCGCACGGTCTCCCGCTGAATCTCCGTTCAGGTTCGAATCAATTCCAGAAAGCACGGTAGCCTTCTCGCCTGCTTCGGCAATGTAAGTACCTGCCAAACTCCAACCACCTGCAACGGTGCGCACGTAGCGATTGTCGTTGTTCTTGAAGAACGGGAATTCATAAATGAACGACGTGACAAATCGATGACGCCGATCAAGTGCGGAGTCAGCTCTCTCGTTCCGTAGGTTTTGAAAATCCTCAACTCGTCGAGGACTCAGGACAGTTGTGTTCACTTCCGCCGTGGTGTCGTCGATGAGATGGCTGAAAGTGTAAGCAGCCGTCAGTTGCATTCCCGCGGCGAACCGGCGAACCAGTTGTGCTGATGCCCCGTGATAAGTGGAATTTCCATTTGAAAGATAGGCGACGATACTTCCGGGATTTGTGAATCCCGCCGCAGCGAAACGCGGCTCGAAGTTTGACCGTGCCTGGATCTGATCGAGGTCCAACGTTAACGCGTTCAATTGCGTTTGCGTTGGCGCCGTTAAGAAAGTCGGCAATCCAGACAAGCCGTTACCAACTTTGTTCTGACGATTGATTCGGTTCTGGGTCAACAGGTGAATGCCTCTCGTAGCCAGATAGCGAACCTCAAAAGAATAGTTCTTCGCGAATTGACGTTGCAGACTGCCCGTCCAGGTTAGTGAATAGGGAACGTCCTGGTCAGCAATCCACGCACTGGTGGCTGCCCTTGCCGCGGCTGCATCTGTTCCAGTCGGCACAAGTACATTCCGAATCCCTCCGTTTCCCAGGTAGTTTGGTGCATACGGTGGTCCGGTCTGATCGATTGTCTGTTGTGCCTGCGGCGGCAACGAAAGGATGTACAGGTTGTCGAAGATGTAGTCGTAGGCCATCGAGAACCCGGCCCTGATCGACGTAGTACCATCTTTTCCAAACACACGACCCAGCAGTCCTTCGTTAAAGTTTGGCGAGTAAGCAAAGCCAACCTTTGGAGCGAAGTTCTTCGTCTGCGCTTTCGGTTCATTGAACTCGAGCAGTCCCGGAACCGAGGCAATTGAATTCAACGCCTGCAACTTGGTACCGGCCGGAAGCTGCTGATAGGAATAGTTCACGCCCAGGTTCAGAGTTAGATTTGGTCGAATTCGCCAATCATCCTGCCCAAAAGCGTAGAGGATTTTCTGATCGCCGTAGTAGACCACGTCTCCGACGCTGCGTTGGGCAACGAAGTCGGGAGTTAGATCGTAGAAATAGAACTGCGACTCAGAGTAGTCGTAGTCGCCTCGCGAACGTTGAGTGAACGTTTGCGGTGAAATGACTTTGCGGAAGTCACCACCAAATTTGAGTGAGTGACTGCCAGCCAAATAGGTAAAGTTGTTGACGACCTGGTAATTGTTTTCGACGCCTGTTTGAGGATAGTTTCCCGGCGGTCCCATGATTACGCCAAGGTCTTCCAGCGTCAGATTTGGAAATGTTGTATCCAAACCAGGGAAACGAAACGAAGTGGTAACCAGATTCGAACCGTCAGAACGTCGATAAGCGAGTCGAGTTTCACTGGTTAGCTGCGCGGTGAATTGATGCAGCAGTGTGTAGGAAAAGAGTCGCTGTTTGTTTGGCACTGGCTCGTTGAAAATCGGCAGGCCGGCAAGACCAACACCGTAGTTGTCAGTTTGATTCCAACGACCGTGGTGCTGCGTCTTAGTGCTCTGTACGTAGTCAAGATTCAGAACCCAGTTGTTCTGCTTGTTGAACTGAGGCTGTGGTGGCAACTCGATCGTTCCGACTGGAAGCTGTAGCGTGTTGGCTGCCGAGCAGACTCCATTTGCGTCTGGCCGGATACGACAGAAGTTGATCATGCCTGCATTGTTTGTCGCTGCAACGGGGACAAACTGTCGATAGATGCTCAGGTTCGTCGCGGAGACTCCGGGCGTTCCCCCTACTGTCGCGAGCGCGGGAGCAGTAAGCGCAGTAATGCCTGCCGGGGCTGAACCAAAACCAACATGTAGGCGTTCGTAGGAAGTGAAGAAGAATAGTTTGTTCTTGCCGTTCCACAATCCTGGGCCACCTTCACCAAATCTCGGCAGGATTACCGGGCCACCAAGATTTCCACCACCACGAAACAGATCGTATCGGGGGAGAAACTGTGTGCCCGGAACATCTCTCTGCCGAACGAATCCATCTTCAATTTGCCGTGTATCGAGTGCGTTCAAGAATCGGTTGCGAACAAAGCCATAGGCCGAACCGTGAAAGTCGTTCGTGCCTGACTTTGTAACCGTTAGAAACTGACCACCGTTTGATCGTGCGAACTCAGCTGAGAATTGGTTCTGAAGAAGTGAAAACTCGGCAACCACTTCGGGTGAAACATAGACTTGTGGACCGGTGACGGACTTGTCGTTGTTGTCGACACCGTCAACCATGAAGTTGTTGTTGCGCGCGCGCTGTCCGCCGACAGATCCTCCGGAGCCCACGCCGGCGCCGCCGGAACTCGACACGTTGGCGGCTATCAAAGCAAGATTATTTACACCGCCACCAAACGCACCGCCGACGCTCGTCTGAGCAAGTTCCACCACTTGTCTCTCACTAAAACTCTTCGAGAGGTTAGCAGTCGTTGTGTCAACAAGTTCCGCGCCACCGGAGGTCACGGTGACAGTTTCGCCGATTGCTCCAATGGTGAGCTGGGCCGACAAGTCATTGATCTTGTTCAACTGAACTTTCACGTCTGACAGCGTTAACGTTTTGAAGCTGGTCGCTTCAACCGTCACGGTGTAATCATCACCGAGCGGCAGGTTGTTGAATTCAAATTGTCCAGCACTCGATGTTTGTGTAGTGGTCGAAACATTCGTCGACTTCTTGGTAATAGTCACCTTTGCATCGGCAACCGCTGCTTGGTTCGGGTCGGTTATTACGCCGCGCACACTGCCTGTCGTGACCTGTGCATGCGCAGTGAACAGGCAAGCCAGTACAAACAAAACAACGCTCAATACCTGTGTAACTTTTTGAAAGCTCTGCATAACGAATCTCCCATCTTTGGTCATGAAAAGTGTTTGGGGAGGCTGAGAACGTTGGCCCTAAGTTGAGGCCCACGTTGTGTCGGATTCAGAGACTGATTAACTGTTCCAATTAATGAACATGATTCAGTGGGAACCGCGATCCTCGATGTGTGGTGTGCAACGTTTGTGCCCGCGTTAGAGATCGTTACCCTTCAGTAGCTACCTCCGCAGAAACAACACTGCTCTTCTGGGACAGCAGGCGTCCTCGCCTGCCTACCTCTCGCTACGAACCACTCAAATCTAAGATCACCTTAAACGTTCCTTGCAGGCGAGGAC